>CABFVV010000053.1_pt1 | contig 69091 bp, 64 predicted proteins | sample 8864751 | NCBI WGS metagenome assembly CABFVV01 (sample SAMEA5735770, study PRJEB23740) | soil metagenome | biome: forest; feature: forest soil; material: soil | place: USA | collected 2013-10-13 | depth 0.1 m | reverse complement strand
CACGCATTACCAGAGGCTTCAGCCACTTCGTTACCTCCATGACTGCTCCGGTTGCTTCCGGCTGGAGCGGTTGCCGGGCGGGGCTTGCACCCGCTGGAAAGCGCCGCCTTTTCACGGCGCACACCCTGAACGGACGGTCTCTTGCATATGTCGAATGTCCCTTCATTCGCCCATGACGGACCATCAACTGAAGTCACATCACAGATTGGACCGCTGACCCGTCTGCCCCGACAGGCAGCGCAGAGGAACGTGGCGGTGATGCCACATTTCATCCAGCTGCATTGATAACATCTAAACATCAATGCTTCGAAAAAATGCACTTATCGCGTAACTCCATTTGCATGAGTATCTGTACTCAAGATTCCAGCGAGATTGGAACGAAAGTAAAACGCACCGGAGACAAGGCTATGTACAACGCAAGGCGCACATGGAGCGCCTAACGATCGCCCCTTGGGCGGGTAGTCTCGAGCCCCAGCCGGTTCGAGCACCGGACAACTCAACACACATCAGCCACGCATTCCGAACGCCATCGGCGTCACGGCCGCTTGTCACGCCTGGCGCTTTCGCCTAACGACCAATCCGAACACCCGTTTCTTTTTATATCGCTATGCCCTTCAGGAGACAACTTCATGCAAATCACCGGTATGTTGCACGGCGCGCGCCTCTTGCAATTCGTCGGATTCCCGGCGAGTGAGATCCTCGGCCCGAGCGCCAGCGAGGAGGAGATCAAGACTTTGATCGATCGTCATCGCCAGATATTCATCAAACCCGTTTTCAAAGGCGGAGTGGGAAAGAAGGGGAAGGCGGGTTTACTCGGCCGCGCGACCGATCTCAAGACGGCGTTGATCGAAAAAGAGCGGTTGTACTTCGCCGAGCATTCCGTCGGCCACCTGAAAGCAAAGTCGAATGGCGTGACGTTCGAAGCCGGCGTTCCGGCCCAGCATGAGGTCTATTTCTCGATCACCGACTCCACGCGTTTTCGTGCGCCGACCATGACGCTCTCGCATAAGGGAGGCATGGATATCGAAGAGGTCGACCCGAAGCATGTGGCGATGGTGCCCTTCGACGCGTTGACGGGTTTAAAGGCGTTTGTCGTGGCGAACGCACTGAGCGAGATTGGTGCGCCGAAGGAGATCATCTCGCCGCTCGTGCAGCAGTTGCCGAAACTCTGGGAGCTCTTCCACGATTTCGGCATGACGACACTGGAGTTGAATCCGATCCGCATGCGCGAGGACAATAAGGGGCGCCTCACACCTGTCGCCTGCGACTTTAAGTGCGGTTTCGATCGCGACGATCCGCGATGGACGCGCCTCGGGCTGCCGCAACACCTGTTCGCAGCGGACTACTCCGACTTCGAGCAGGAGATCAATCAGTTGCGCACGCACCAAGGCCAGAGCGACGTGTATGTGATCAACGAGGAAGGCACGATTCTCGCGCCGACGTTCGGCGGCGGCGCCAACTCGCTCGTGACCGAAATGCTCGGCGACGCCGCGATCATCTCGTCGGATTTCGGCGGCAATCCCCCGTACGCGAAGATGAAGGAAGTGGCCCGTATCTGCTTCAAACACTGGCTCAAGCAGTCGAATGTACTCTTCATCATCGGCGGCAAGTCGAACAACACCGACATCTTCGAGACGCTGCGAGCGATGGCCGACGCTCTTCGCGAACACTTCAGCGAGTATGGGCCGACGCCGCTTTACGTGGTGCTGGGCCGGGGAGGCCCGAACCTCGTGCGTGGGATGGCCACGCTGAGAGACACATGCGACTCGCTCGGTCTGCCCTATCGGCTCTTCGGATTCGACTCTGACATCAGCGAGGTCATCCAGTACGCGCGTCAGGCGGACGCCTGGATGCGCGCCAGTGGCCGGGCCGAGATCGCAGCACGGATCGGCGCACCCGCGACGGAAACCGAAACGGCTCAAGCCTGAGGAGAGCAACGTGTACAAGCAAAACAGCAGCCAGTTCAAGTATTTCGTCGGCGTCAACTCGCTCGCGCAGATCGCCACGCATGACGATCGCGTGTGCGTGCTCAATATCCTGGGCGGTGAGTCCTCGGACGTGACGCCCGTCAGTCACGCGTTCTCAGGCGGGAATATTGCTTTCGGCACGGCGCCGGGGAAAGGCGGGCAAGTGCTCCCCACATCGATCGGAGATATCCCAGTCTACAACAACGTCCGCGAGGGTCTGGAAGCGGGGCATCGGTTCAACTGCGGCGTGGTCTATCTACCGCCATCGGCGGCCCGCGACGGCGTCGCCGAACTGATCCGCGTCAATCCCGATCTGAAGAAGATTTTCATCATCACCGAAAAGATCGCCGTACACGACGCCCGCGAAATTCGCGCGATGGGTCAGCAAGCGGGCATCGACATCTTCGGTGCGAACGGGCTCGGCGTCGCTGACTCGTGGAATCGCGTAAGAATCGGCGGAGCACTCGGCGGCGATAGTCCGGACGATTCATTGCGCAAGGGATCGATCGCCATCTTCTCGAACTCCGGCGGCTTCAGTACGACGATCGCGCAGTACCTGCGCATGAGCGGCTGGGGCACATCGACCGTCATCTCGAGCGGCAAGGACGTCTACATCCACTATGCCGCGCCGGAATTTGCGTTCGCACTCGCCAACGATGCTCGAAGCAAGGCCGCGGTGCTCTATTGCGAACCGGGTGGCTACTACGAGGCCGATGCGGCCTTCACGAAACCGGTGGTCGCCTGTGTGGTGGGCCGGTGGAAGAGCCGCCTCACGCGTGCGGTCGGCCACGCGGGCGCGATGGCCGGCGGCTCCGACGACGCGCAAGCCAAGGAGCGGTGGTTCATGGAAATGTTCGGCGTAGACCGCCTCTTCACGCCCGACGACCCGTGCTGCTCCGCCAAGGGCGCGGTCGTCACGAACATCGCGCATATCCCGGCGGCGCTGACCGCCGTCATGCGCGCCAACGCGACGATGCCTGATTTCGAGCCCGAAGGCAGCCTTGCGCTCAAGCCGTGGTTCGGCTCCGACCAGGGAATTCAGCTTCCGTCCGACCTTGCGATCCCCGTAGTGGGAGCAGTCGCGCCCTACGAAGAGCAAGTCTTGCAGGTCAATCGACAAGTCGGTGCGATTGCGCCACGTCAGGCGTTGAAGGATGCGTCGGGAGCATCGCAGATGGATGCGAAAACGCAAGTGAGCAGCCTGTATGGCGCCTCGATGCTCGACGCGGCGACGCATTCGCTCGAAGCGAACGTCAGCCTTGCCCTGCTTCACGAGTTCGGCGGAGAAAACGACGAGAAGCTCATCGATGTCGCGATCGCTGCGTCCGTCAATCTGCACGGAACGCCGGAACTCGCGGCAGCGCAAGCCGCACGCGAGGCCGGCAATGCGCCCAACGCCATCTTGGCCGCCGCGACCTCGATCATCGGGCCGAATCGTCAGCGCGCGGCGCGGGATGCCGCGAAATGGATGATCGAACGCTTCTCGGCAGCCGGCCTTACGAGTGCGCTCGACGAGAACTTTGACATCGCCCGGATCGACGCTAGCGGCTGCGAGCCGCTCTTTGCCGACACGCGCGATCTGCGCGCCGAAGCGATGCTTGCGGGACTCGCCGAGCGTGGAGTCAGATCGGTCCTCGTGCGCTGGCTCACGTCTCAGCCCGCTTGCCCGACGGCAGACGCTGTCCTGGCCGCGATCTCCATGACGCTCGCGTGGGGACCGCTGATGCGCAAGCGCATCTCGCGCGTCACGGCCGAGAGCCTGCCCTGGTGGACCATGTTGTTCGGGACGCTGATCGGTGCATCGGCGGACGCCTCGCGACACTGTCCCGACAGCTTTTGCGGCTTTACCACGCAAGCGCTGCTGAACGAACGCAGCCTGACCGAAATCTGTTTTGCCGCGTTGCTCAACCTCGCGCCGGAGCCCAACGATCTGTTCGCCTTCAAGACGCTCGTCGGTCTGCTGCTCACCAACGGTCCGGGAGCCATCTCGGCGCAGGGAGCAAAGGGCGCGGTATCCGCTGACGGCCCGGAAAGCCCCGAGCGCGTGCAACTCAACAAGGCGCTGGTCGGCTTTCTCACCCATACAGGTTATACGCATGGCGGCAATGGCTATGAAGGCATCGCGTTCCTGATCGAAGCGTTCAGGGACAGCGGGCTTGCCGATCCGTCCGACCCCGCGCACGGCGTGGACCTGCGCTCGCTGGCCGAGCGCTCGGTCGAGCGCTATGCGCAGTACAAGGCCCGACAGAAGCATGCCGGCAGCCTCGATATCGCGAAGCTGCCGGGCGTGAACCATCCGGTCTTCAAGGACAGGCCGGTCAACTACGACCCGCGCGAAGTGTTCATCGCGGAACTGTGCGAGAAGCGTGGCGAATATAACGTGTTCCATGCTTTCTATCGCGAACTGGTGCAGGCGTTGTTTGATGCCGGCGTCTCCCGCAACGTGTACTGCGTAAACGTCGATGCCGTGATCGCAGCGCTGCTGCTGAAGATGCTGTGGCAGCCGCTGCAACGTGGTGAATTGACCGAGACTGATCTGGAAATCGCCGCGTTCACGATCTTCCTTTATCCCCGCATGCTCGGATGCGCGGCGGAAATCGACGATCACCTGAACCGGGGGCGCAACATGGACACCCGAACGCCCGCGTCCCAGTGCCGCTTTGTAGCTTGAGCGCTTCCCCGACACTGATAACCAACGGACATCAATCGTTTCGAAAATAGCACTTATCGTTTCGTGTGGTTCGGGCGAATATTCGACAAACAACAAATCGCCCGAACACCGCAAGTTCAAAATTTCTGGAGACAACTCGATGCATCCCTCCTCACCCCCGCTGGCCCCCGGGCAATCGAAGGCATCCGCCGTGCTACGCGTGACGGCAGGCAACTTCCTGGAGCAGTTCGACTTCTTCCTGTTCGGCTTCTATGCGACGCAGATTGCCGCGGTCTTTTTCCCGGCGGGGAGCGAGTTCGCTTCACTGATGATGACGTTCGCAGTGTTCGGCGCGGGCTTCCTGATGCGGCCGCTCGGTGCGATCATCCTCGGCGCGTACATCGACGATGTCGGCCGCCGCAAGGGCCTGATCGTCACGCTGTCGATCATGGCGAGCGGCACCATCCTGATCGCGTTCGTGCCCGGCTATGCGACGATCGGACTCTTCGCCCCGGGCCTGGTTCTCATTGGCCGTCTGCTGCAGGGCTTCTCCGCGGGTGCGGAACTGGGCGGCGTATCGGTTTATCTCGCCGAGATGGCGACGCCGGGCCGCAAGGGCTTCTTCACGAGTTGGCAGTCGGCGAGCCAGCAAGTGGCGATCGTCATCGCTGCCGCGCTCGGCTTCGCGCTCAATCAGTGGCTCGACACGGCGGCGATCGCTGCGTGGGGATGGCGCGTGCCGTTCTTCGTCGGCTGCATGATCGTGCCTTTCATCTTCATCCTGCGGCGCAATCTCGAGGAAACGCAGGAATTCAAACAGCGCCAGCATCGCCCGAGCATGCAAGAAGTCTTTACGACGCTCGTGCAGAACTGGAATGTCGTGAGCGCGGGCGTGCTCCTGGTCGCAATGACCACCACGAGCTTCTATCTGATCACGGTGTATGCGCCGACCTTTGGCAAGACGGTCCTGCATCTGAGCACTGCCGATAGCCTGCTCGTCACGCTGTGCGTGGGGATCTCCAACTTCATCTGGCTGCCGATTGGTGGCGCGTTATCGGACCGGATCGGACGCCGTCCGCTCCTTCTCGGAATGACGATCCTGGCGATTGCGACCGCTTACCCCGCGCTATCGCTGCTGGCTCACGCTCCGAGCTTCGTCAACATGCTGCTTGTGCTGCTCTGGCTCTCGTTCATGTACGGGATGTACAACGGCGCGATGGTCGTCGCACTCACCGAAGTGATGCCGGTCGAAGTGCGTGTCGCTGGATTCTCGCTGGCCTACAGCCTTGCGACGGCGGTCTTTGGCGGTTTCACACCCGTTATCTCGACCGCTCTCATTCACATGACGGGCGATAAAGCCGCGCCGGGCTACTGGATGAGCTTCGCCGCGGTGTGCGGGCTCGGTGCCACACTCGCACTGTATCGGCGCCGTCGCGTTCCGCTGCATGCGGCTTCCTGAAGCATCGCTTCGCTCCTCGAACTTCAGCCTGGCGTTCTTTCAACCATGAAATCCATCCTTCTGAAACTCTGCACCGCCTCGCTCCTCGGCAGCGCCGCCACTGCGGCGAATGTGCAGGCCGCCGATCTGCACGTGATGAGCTCTGGCGGCTTCACCGCCGCCTACAAGCTGCTCGGCCCGAAGTTCGCGGCGTCCACGGGCAACACGCTCGATACCGCGCTCGGACCGTCGATGGGCAAGTCGCCGGAGGCCATTCCCAACCGGCTTCAGCGCGGCGAGCCTGCCGACGTGGTGATCATGGTCGGCTATGCACTCGACGACCTCATCAAGCAGGGCAAGGTGATCCCCGATTCGCGCGTCGAGCTCGCGGATTCGCGCATCGGCATGGTGGTGCGCGATGGCGCGCCGAAGCCCGACATCGGGTCTGAGGCGGCGCTCAAGGAAACCTTGCTGCATGCCCGGTCGATAGCTTACTCGGATAGCGCGAGCGGCGTCTATATCGAGCGCGAATTGTTCAAGCGGCTCGGCATCGAGGAACAGGTGAAGACCAAGGCGAAGATGATCCCGAAGATCCCGGTGGCGTCGGTGGTTGCAACCGGCGACTACGAAGTGGGATTTCAGCAGGTGAGCGAGTTGCTGCCGGTGAAAGGCGCGGCGTACGTCGGCAAGATTCCGGAGTCGATGCAGTCCGTCACGCGCTTTGCGGCCGGCGTCCCGGTCGGCGCGCAGCATCCGAAGGAGGCGAAAGCGCTGCTCGACTATCTCGCGTCGCCCGCCGTGCAGCCGGAGGTGACATCGACCGGGCTCGATTCCGTCGCCACGCATTGAGACGACGGAATCGATTCAGCCCGGCAGGTCGGCGGGCTGATCGAAAGCTTCTTCGGGCTCATGCGCCAGGCTCAATGCTTCTTTCAGACGCGCCCGGTCGCAGGCGCGCTCCCACATCGATACGAAGATCACCGCGCAGGCGTTGCTGATCACGCTCGTCAGGGCACGCGCCTCGGACATGAAGCGATCGATGCCGACCAGTAGCGCGACGCCTGCAACCGGCAGATCGGGAATGACGGCGAGCGTCGCGACGAGCGCAACCAGTCCGCTGCCCGACACGCCCGCCGCGCCCTTAGATGTGACCAGCATGACCACGAGCATCGTCGCGATCTGGCCGCCCGAGAGATGTACATCGCACGCTTGCGCGATGAACATCGAGGCGAGCGTCAGGTAGATCGCCGTGCCGTCGAGGTTGAAGGAATAGCCGGCGGGCAGCACGAGACCCACGATGCCCTTGTCGCAGCCAAGCGCTTCGAGCTTGACGATGAGGCGCGGCAGCACCGGTTCGGTCGACGACGTCGCGAGCACGATGACGAGTTCCTCGCGAATGTAGCGCAGTAAACGCCAGAGGGAGAAGCGATGCAGGCGTGCGAGCGGACCGAGCACGCAGACGACGAACAGCAGGCACGCCGCATAGAACGACAACATCAGCATGCCGAGCGAGCCAATCGAACGGATGCCGAAACGGCCCACCGTGAACGCCATCGCGCCGAATGCCCCGACGGGGGCAAGCCGCATGATCAGCGCGAGGATGCGGAACAGCACGTGTGCGAAGCTATCGATGAATTCCTGCACTCGCCGTCCGGCGCTTCCGCTGGCGTTCATTGCGAAGCCGAACAGAAGGGCAAGCAGCAGGACCGGCAGAACCTCGCCTTTCTCGAAGGCGCCGACGAGCGTCTCCGGAATCACATGCAGCGCGAATTCGACGAGTCCGTGTGTCTGCGTGCGAGTCGAATACTGCGCGAGGATGGCAGTGTCCAGATGATGTGCGTCGATATGCAGTCCCGCGCCCGGATGCAGCGCGAACGCGGTCGCGAGCCCCAGGACGAGTGCAACGATGGTGAGAAAGTAGAACAACGCCAGCGCCTTCAGGATGGTCCGGCCGATCTTCGAGCCGCTCACAAGCGACGTGATGCCGGTGACGATCGTGCAGAAGACGATTGGCGCGATCATCATGCGTACCAGCGCGACGAACGCATCGCTGAGCGGTTTCAGCGACGCGCCGACCTGTGGCCAGAAGTGGCCGACAGTCATGCCGAGCCCCATTCCAAGCAGGACCTGGACGTAAAGCAGCCTAAAGGGCCTAGGTAGTGTCATTTCGGGGTCTTCTTCGCCGCACCGACCATGCCGCTTCGCTTCGTGTCGAGGATTGTCTGGTAGAACTGCTGCGCGGCCGGCGCGAGGGGGCGTCCCCGGCGTCTGACAATACCGACTCGCCTCGTCACGACCGGATCGACGAGCGGCACGCTGGTCAAAATCGGATGGTCGCGCATGGGCATTGCCATTGAAGGCACCGCTGCCACACCGAGTCCCGCTTCGATCAAGCCGAGCATGGTGGTGACATGGCGAGTCTCGCAGACGCTCGGCGCTGTCGGCGCCACGTTGGTCAACGCCTGATCGAGCAGCAGGCGGTTGCCGGAAGTCTTGTCGACGGAAACGTATTCGTGTTCATAAAGCTCGCTCCAGGTCACCTGCTTTTTCCGAGCAAGGGGATGATCGCGACGACACGCGGCGACGAACCGTTCCTGCAGCAGGACCTTGAACTCGACCTCGGTTTCCTGGCTGCCCATGAAGCTGACGCCGAAATCGGCTTCACCGCTGATGACCGAGCCGAGCACTTCGTTGGCGCTCGAGTCCAGCAGCTTGACCCGGATCCGCGGATAGCGGCTGTGATAGGCGGCAACGACGCTCGGCAGGAAATAGTAGGCGACCGACGGCACACATGCGATGGTCACATGACCGAGGCGGCTGCTGGAGACGTCGCGGATGCCGAGCAACGCGACATCGAGATCGTCGAGAAGTTGTTCCGCGCTTGGGGCGAACACGCGACCTATGGTGGTGAGCGTCACGCTGCGGGTGGTCCGCTCGAAGAGCCGCACGCCGAGCGCCGCTTCGAGCTTCTCGATGCGCCGGCTCAGCGCTGGCTGCGAAATATTGACCGCCTCCGCTGCTTTGCGGAAGCTACCCAACTCCGCGACGGCTCGAAACGCCTGCAAATCGTTCAGGTCGAAGTTGACGCCCACGGGCCATCCTCCGCATTTTAGATGCGGCTATTTTGCATGATACGGACGCGCCCTTCGAGGCAACACTCGGTGATTAGCCCGCGAGGGGTCACCGAAGTCGGGATCGAGGGCCGGTTTCGTCGTGTCAGCGGTCATTCATGGCCGAGAGGTGGGCGTCTTTTCATGGCCGAACTGAGCCGCATGACGTCCGGCTCAGTTCGACCCTTCTCTGCCGCTCGACGCTCGGCCGTCTCAATGTCTCTTACCAAAGCTGAATCGCCGGTCGAATGACCACGCGCCGACGAGAGCGAACTGCTGCAATTGGCCGTCTATCGTCGCAGACTACCGTGCTCCGTTAAATAATGACGCAGCGCGCAAAGCGGTCATATAAAGATCTGCTTAGAACGTCACGGTCTTTGACGATGTAGATCACAAACTCGGCCACGTTCGTCGATCTCGACTTCCATCCGACTAGCCAAGGTCTCGGCCGTGCCCCCCGCGCTCGCTGCCTGGCTACCGTGGTTGGGTGCAACAACCACCTCACTCGCAGCACTCGTGAGCTCTAGCCGCGCTGGTCAGTCAAGAGTCTTTCTCGACATAAGCGGAGGAATCTCCACCCAGGTGGGTGCCCGTTTCATTTAGTCCTCGCTGCTCTTTGACGACCCTCCGCTCCAAAACCACCCAGAAGCGAGCATCCCGGCCAGAACGACCAACGCCGCGTTCAAGACCTTCTGGATCGCATTGCCGAATCCAGCTCCCGGCCCACGCTACGAAACAGCGGACACGCAAGTGCCGATGTGGCCCAGGCATCCGGCTCGCAAAGAGCTGAATTGCGGGTTGAGTCCTGTGTTTTTCGAAGCTTCGCTTCGCCGGGTAGCGGGCTAAGCTTTGGTTCAATGTTCTGCACTGAAACAACGAGAAAACAGCGATGTCCACACGACTTCACCCGGTGTCTCGCACGGTCGGCCTTGCCCTTGCCGCCGTGACATTGGTCATGTCTGGCACGGTGCAAGCCAGACATCCCACCCCGTTCACCTCGTTATCCGCCGACGATCAGATTTTCATCAAGTTGCATGACGCTGCACGCGACAACGATCCCGCGCGCGCAGCGCACCTGGCAAGCTTGATTCCGAATTATCCGGCGCCGGCTTATCTCAGCTATTTCCAGATCAAGCCGCGTCTGTTCAACGGCGCGGGGCATGCGAATCTCGACGCGCCGGACGCACCGGTGCTGTCATTTCTGCAACGCTACGACGGACAGGCGATTGCCGACCGTCTGCGCAACGACTACCTTCGCGTGCTCGGGGCGCGCCACGACTGGCACGATTTCGATTCGCAATATTCAAAGTTCGTCCTGGACGACGACACGCAGGTAAAGTGCTATGCGCTCGAGTCCCGTGCCACGCGAGGCGAAAATGTGGCCGACGCGGCGCGGGCGCTGCTCGTCGAGCCGAACTGGTACGGTGACGGCTGCGTCGATCTGATCACCGCGCTCGACCGTAACCAGCAGTTCACTCCGGACGATGGGTGGCAGCTGATTCGCCAGGCCTATGAACAGGGCGCGAGGACGACGGGCGGCAGACTGGTCGATGCGCTGGGCGCGGCGCGCCCGGATCAGCTGCTCCTCGAGCAGGCGACGAACCAGCCACGCCTGTTGCTCGCGAAAGGCATCCAGCTGGACGCAGCGTCCCATCAACTCGCGCTGCTCGCCATCACACAGTTGGCGGTCGGCGATCCGGAGGCCGCCGAGGCCACCTTCACCGTAATCGCACCGTCGCTCACCCTGGCAGAACGGGCTATCGGTTGGGGCACGATCGCCTATCAGGCGGTGCTCAGGCAGCTACCGGGCGCGGTGAACTGGTACCGACTGTCGGCGAACGCGCCCCTGTCGAGTCAGGCCTACGAGTGGCGCACGCGCAGCGCGCTGCTGGCCGGGGATTGGACAATGGTGCGCTGGTCGATCGAGCAGATGCCGGCCGCGCTGCGCGCACAGCCAGCATGGGTCTACTGGTACGCGCGCGCGTTGAAGCAGAGCAGCGAGGTGGCGGCAGCCGACCAGGAATTCCGAACGATCGCGGGTAACTACACCTTCTATGGCCAGTTGGCCTCCGAGGCGCTCGGCCGGCAGATCGTGATCCCGCCGCAGACCAAGGTGACCGACGAAGAAGTTGAGCGGGCTGGCCGGACACCAGGCTTCGAGCTGGCAGAACGCTTTTACGCGCTGCACCTGCGTACGGAAGGCAACCGTGAGTGGAACTGGCAGCTGCGCGGCATGACTGACCGACAGCTGCTCGCAGTCGCCGAGTACGCGCGTCGCATCGAGCTTTATGACCGGGCTGTGAGCACTGCCGACAGGACGCAGACGGAACATGATTTTTCGCTGCGCTACCTGGCGCCATTCCGCACGATTGTCGAGCGCGATACGCGGTCCACCGGGTTCGACGTCGGATGGGCGTATGGCCTCATTCGCCAGGAGTCGCGCTTCATTATCAATGCGCGCTCGGAGGTTGGCGCGGGCGGCCTGATGCAGGTGATGCCGAACACCGCTGAGATGGTCGCGAGGAAGATCGGGCTCGGTACGATCTCGCGGGCCAGGATGAACGACATCGACACGAACATCCTGCTTGGCACGTACTATCTATCGATGATTTACAACCAGCTTGACCGTTCTGCCGTGCTCGCGACCGCCGGCTACAACGCCGGCCCTGGGCGCTCGCGTAAGTGGCAGGCCAACCTGCCGCGACCGGTGGAAGGCGCGATTTTCGCGGAGACAATTCCGTTTAACGAAACCCGCGACTACGTCAAGAATGTATTGTCGAACACGGTTTACTACGCGGCGCTGTTTGATGGCCACCCGCAATCGCTGACGGAGCGGCTTGGCCAAATCGAGCCCCGATGATATCGTCCGCAACGCTGATCCGCGGATCGCTCGGGTGCAGTAAGTGCGGCTGCATACGCGACACTGTATAACGATCCTTCTATCTCTGGATGACCTCTCAACACGGAACCATCTTCTGCGCCGTTTAGGTAGTCAGCCGGCGATCTGCGTTCAAATGACGGACTAAGCCCTAGGAGTCGCCATGTCTTTCGAGCAGTATTGCCAGATTGTGGAGGGCATCCGCGTACGACGAGTTCAGTCATCGAATCGGAGCCACGCCAACCAGAACTGACGAAGGATCCTTTGAAATCATGACCTGCATCCCGCCCTGAGCGGGCGGGGCTTCAATCACTGCGACACAGTGACGACGTACGTCGTGTCCACCATGAAACCAGTTCCCGGACCGCGTACAAAGCTACCACCAAATCTGATCGTGTGCTGGCCGGGCGACAGCGGTTTGAGCATCACCCAGTACCCATCGCTGATCGACATGCCGGGTCCAGCGCCCGATCCAAGGATGTTATCTGCAGGAACCGTGAAATTGAAGAACGGCGACAGCGCACGGAAACCCTGTGCACCGTTCAGTACGTCGTTGCCGTCAACCGTTACGTGCAGGCTGGTTGGGCTGATGCCGTCTGCAGTAGTCGCGCTGCATTTGCGGCATGATGCTGCGTCCGTGCAGTGAAACGGCGGCAGGTCCTGGGTTGAACACTCAACGTTGATGAGCGGAAAAAGAATGGACGCTGTTGAGGGAATATGATTTGAGCACGTCAGGGTGACGGCTTTATTTGAAGCGCTGCCTGCAAGGAACCATACTGATCCCGCCTGATTGATACTGCAGTCAACCGCCCCTGTTGGTTGATTCTCCGGGTTGGTTGCGGACGGTATCGCAAGCAGCCATTGCCACCAAGTTGCAGACCATTCGCCATACGTTAATCCCAGGGCCGATGTGCCAGGTGGATAGACGGGGGAATTTGCACTCTGGGCGAAGGCAGAGGCCGAAAGACCGAGAAGGATGCTGGTTAATATTAACTGGCGGTACTTCTTCATCTTCATGATGGGTCTCGCTACTGGGACCATCCCAGTCAGGTCTGTTTTAGGCGATGTGGCGATGCTGTCAAGGTAGGAACAATGCCCACAATGTGAAGGTAGGAGAATCCACCATATTTCATCGGGCTATTGACATTCTGTGAGGCACAGCATGCGGAATCGGTCCAGCAGCGGACGATGCCGGATAACGCGTGTCGCAGCAATTACGCTTTCCTAATTAATTACATACCAGTACCACCAAGAATCCGGAGAGATGCGTGTGTCCGCCTTCAGTCTGCGCTGTCCCGCCGATCCCCAGTCCATCGCGACATGCTCCAGAGCCTGTCACAAGCTCACCGTCCCAACCGCGTCCCGCGTCCGTCTATGACCGTTCTGCCGCGCTGAGCCGTCATCTGGATGGCGGGAGCAGCGCCCACGCAAATGTCGCTTTGTGGCCGGTCACTGCCTCATGCGTTCGGCATGTCTCGACCCCGAGGCGACGGGGCGCGTTGTCCAACGCGGGCAATCAAAGGGACTGCCGCGAGCGCTGCATCAGCGTCCGGACAGCGATGATTCCCGCCAGTGCTCATACAGTGCTGCGATATCAGTCGAGCAGAACAACTTCATCGACTTGCCAATCTGATCGAGCGGCCAGTCCCACCAGTTCATCTCTAGAAGCATTCCAATTTCGCCGTCCGAAAACCGCTTTCGAATCGGCTTCGCTGGATTCCCGCCGACGACCGTATAGGGCTCTACATTCTTCGTTACGAGAGCGCGACTTCCGATCACAGCACCATGACCAATGCGGACGCCTGCCATAATCATCGCCTCGGAACCGATCCAGACATCGCTCCCGACAATCGTGTCGCCGGCAGGTTCGAATGCGTCACAGGCGTCGGCAAACGCAGGCTCTTCCTGCATGTAGAAAAACGGAAATGTGGTGACCCAATCGTTCCGGTGCCCTTGATTGCCCGCCATCATGAACGTGGCGCCACTTCCGATGGAGCAGAAGCTACCGATGATCAGCCGGTCCCCGACTGTGCGATCTGACCCAAGGTAGCGTGCACAGTCATCGAACGAGTGTCCGTGGTAGTAACCAGAGTAGTAGCTGTAACGCCCCACGATGATGTTGGGATTGGTCACCTGCTCGGAAAGCGGCTTCCCCTTGAATGGGCTGTCGAAGTAATTTTCCATAGAGAATCACGGTGGAGTGTGGGTTACGTTCATTTCTTCAGCGCGCGGGTCGCGAGGAAGATTGGTATGAATCAATCTACTGTCAGCGACAACATACCTGAGAGGCGAGTCGCAGTTGGCGTTCCAACGATTCGGACGCGCCGCGCTACCACTCGCCCGCCCTTCTTGATCGCCTAGTGTTGCGCGACGACCGGTTGCTGAACCGTGTCGGTTCTTAACGCTGCGGCAGTTTTCTCTACCGGGTTTTGGCGTTGTGAAGCGTTTGCGGTGGCTGTCGGTTCGCCTGCTCGTTGTGCCACCTCTTCCGCAAGCAGGTTCGCTGCGTGGCGTGCCGTGATGCGGCTTTGCGGAACGCCCTTCGCATCGAGCGCAATCACCTTGTACAACTCGCGGTCGCATTCGAGTTCCTGCTGATATTGCTCCGCCGTGTCCACCAGCAATTCAAGAAGCGTTTGACGACGCCGTCTTTCCTCAAGCGTGATAGAAGGATTCCTACATATCGAGGACGCAAGTGTGATCAAGGTATCCAGTTGAGCCAGGTGCCGGTCGCATAAATCGAAGGCGGACAGCGCAAGCTTTTCGTACTGGATTGCGTCGACAGGCGGACGTGAAGCGGGTTGATTTTTGTTGGACTTGCTCATGGTGACGATCTCCCTGTTACTTCTTGGATCGCCCGACACTCGCTTGAGAAGGGGGTGAGCGGGCACGTAGCAGGTTAGCAGACCGGGTCGAAAACAAACCGGCGAGCCTTGCGGCTCCCCACCACGGCCCGCCCATAGAAATATAGACGTGCAGAGGCAGACGCACGCCCGCCTGGGCGGGTGTGCGGTTTTCGACTACAGGCTGCTAAACCCGGCCGCCGGGTGTTTCCCAGCGACTTGGTAATTATAAGGGAGACCACCGAGGTTGACTTCAACCTTGTAGGCTAAATGTTTGATTTGGCCGAATGGATAAGAGGAGATAGGACGAGGGTGGCGTGTGTTTGACCGAGGCCGCCATTCGCCCATCGGCGCTAGTCCTTCCGCTAACTGCCACTGACTGGACGTTCGTCGTCCCGCCGCACGAACACCCGATCCCAGCTTCAACGAACGCGCACTTTCGCCCCGTTTGAGTCACTCAGAACTCGCCTCCCGCTGTCCGTTTTCGTAGCGGCATGAGACCTCCGCCGAAGACTCATCGGCTCCGCACGGCGCCACAGGGACTTTGGGAACAACGTCTACCGCTTGGGAGAGGAGTTCTGTTTCGACAGGTTCGATGATGGCAACCAGACCAGTCTCCAATCTGGCATGGCGTTCGAACAAGGCGAGAAGTTCAGGGCGCAGTCCGTCGCCGCGTTGTGCTGCAAGAGCGTGAAGCGAGAGAAATGGCAACATGGTCGAACTCCAGTCGATGAAAGGCAGGCGAGCGCGATGACGATGAAAGAATTGGCATGTCGGGCGCCTGCGAGATAAGTGTGGTTCGGACGCGCCGCGCGTCGTCCGCCGACCTCGGCTAGTGCGGGATCGAATGCTCAAGCTAGCGCAGCAGATCGGTACGGGCACTCCGTTTCTTGCTGTTCAATTGCGATGAACGTAGAGCCACGCTTAACGCGCACAGTTATGCGGTTTTGTCGCCTTTGACCGCCGGCGCGGTTGCCTACGAACGGCACGCAATAGTGACCATAGTCATCACAAGCCGCATGGCCGTTCTTCGAGTATTGCAGCAAGAAACGGGGGGCTGCTGACTGCTCGCGCCAATATTGTTCAGGCAGAGAGGCGCGATCGTGCATCTCTCTTTCAACCACAGTCAATGAGGAATTCACCATGTCCAAGGAAGATGACAACAAGGCCATCGTCGGCCGCTGGTTCACCGATTTCTGGGGCAAGACCTGCAACCTCGAAATCGTCGACGAGCTTGCCGCTCCTGACATGCTTCTGCGCTACTCGCTGCACGAGCCGCGCCGTGGCCGCGAGGACATCAAGGCATTCATGACCGATTTCCGCGAAGCATTCCCGGATCTCAACTTCTGGGGCGCCGCTGATCTCATCGCCGAGGGGGACTATGTAGTCGGTCGTTGGGAAGGTGGCGGCACGCATACCGGTCCGGCATTCAGCGATTTCCTCATTGGATCGTTGCCGGCTGCGACCGGACGGAAAATGCGCTTCACTGGCACGACTGTGCTCCAGCTAAAAGACGGCAGGATCGTTGAAGAAATCGGCCTGGACGACGGCGTGACCGCTCTGCAGCAACTCGGACTCATCAAAACAGCGTGATCGAAGGCACGATCCGTCCGATTTGTTTGCGCAACGCCATGTGCATCTAATGCTACAACGGGCCGGGTATCCCCCTGCCCGTTGTAGCCCGTGACGCCAACCGCGAAGGGATTGGAAACGATCGTTATCGTTCGGATACCTACCGATAAAATTCGAAAACCACATTACGCTGGGCTTTGACCGGTTCAGGTGGGATGCGAATGGAGACCATGGCGCTTCGACCGCCGCTCCGTCGTGCTGCTTGATGTATTGGTGCCGGATGACGCGCAGGCAAAGCATCTGGAGGGGTATCGCGCGGCGCTGCTATTCAGCGGCGGCATAAAACAGATGTTTGTAGCGATCGGCAAATCAGCGAAAAGAGGCCAGAAAAAAGGCCTGTTCGTGATGCAAACGCACGCACATGACCGATAGAATTTCGTCCTATACACACGTGACGCACTGTCGCGCGTTCGAGATCTGTCGGATCGCTTTCTCACATCGGATTTCTGGTTAATTCAGCATGGCACGGCTTGCACGGCACTACGTCCCAGAACAACCGCAGCACGTTATCTTGCAGGGGCTCACGGGGCCCGCATTCCTGGACGAAGGAGACTACCTGTACTTCCTCGCCTGCCTGGCAGACGCAGCGCGCGTCGCCGATCTGGCAGTCCACGCATGGGTGCTCATGCCTGACGCGATACAGTTCCTCGTCACGCCTTCATACGAGTCGAGCGTGCCCGTGGCGATGCAAGCGGTCGGCCGTCGCTATGTCGAGACCTTCAACCGCCGCCATGGACGCCGCGGTGCGGTGTGGCGTGGCGAGTACCGGGCAACAGTGATTGAGCCCGATCGATATTTCCTGCTCGCGAGCCAGGTCATCGATCATGCGCCGGTGCGCAACCGCCTTGTAGCCGAGCCGGGAAACTATCAATGGTCTAGCTACACGCACCACATCGGGCTGCGTGTCGATAACTTCATCAAGGACCATCCACTCTACCGGGCGCTCGGCGATACGCCGTTCGAGCGCCACCAGGCTTACCGCGATTTGGGCGTACAGCCTCTTGACGAACGCGAGGTCAATGACCTGATGCAGTCGACGCTCAAGGGCTGGGTGCTCGGCAGCGCCGCGTATTGCGAGTGGGCGGCCCAGACAGCCAACCGACGTTTGATGCCCCTGCTGCTGCGCGACCGGCCGCCCCAAGGTTTGCACGACACGCGTCCTCGCACACGTGGGCTAACCAAAAGATAAACGAGCAAGGAAACCTTGCTTGTTTGAGAGGTGCTACGTCAGGAGATGGCGATGCCGTTCGATGAACTGATGTGGCTCACTTCACGCGGCATGTGGAGGGTACGCTCAGAGGTCTAGCCGAGCCACTTGCAAAGGCAAAAAAGAAAAATGCTCGTCGCGATGCGATTCATACGCTTTCGAGCATCGTCGGAGCCATCATTCTGGCTCGCGCGGTTGATGACCCTGAACTCTCGGAAGAGATTCTTCGTGACGTGCGAGCGGCTCTGGACTAAATACGCGCCTATCAGGTGATGCCCAATTGAGCGGGCGATTGTCCCTTGTGACCCCTCCTTCTTCACAGGAGTCCAACGAGACTGCAAACACGGTAGACGAGTTGGTGTCCGCAGTGCAATGCATAGCCGACGTTAGAATGCCGGTGCAGGTGCAGTGACCAAGGACCACAGATGACCGGTCGCTGCCTGACGCGGACGGCTCGGTTCGACCCAACTTAGCCGTTGACCGATTGCGGTCGAGGGACGCGTCTAAGACTAGATCGAATTATTTTCGGGGTCGTCGCTCCCCAACTTCCCGATTCTCCGTCACGGCTCGGCGAACGGCTTCCAAAAGGTCGGGGCGCGCCTCGGGGTCGGGGACTTCGATCAGCTTGCGCGGAGCCTTGGCTTGGGGCTTCAGCGTCACACCGTAAAGTTTTTGCGGCGCAGTCATAATTCGTCTCCGGCTTCGATCACAGCTAATTCGGACGGCAGGCTCGGTCTTGCTTCTGGTTTCCGAAAATCACGCTTTCGGATCTTTACTGACTAGGGAACTGTGGACTCCGTGCGTCGCGCGTCTCCAGGCTTCGTCGGCGCGTTGCTGGGCCGATTTCACGGTATATGCAACCCCTTGCTTGCCTTTCGGCGCTGGCGAAAACGTCGAAGTCAGACCGGAAAATGTCCGGCGGATAGTCTTGCTCACCATGGCACGCTCCGAGTTTGTGTCGGAATGATAAGTCTAGGTCTTTACGTGCAATCCGCGATACTGTACGTTTATACAGTGTCTTGGGGAGTCCACTATGGACGCGAGAGAACGCCTCAAGCGAAACCGCGCCCGTACGATCACGTTGCGCCAAGCGAGTCCGCGTCAATCCACTACGCCCTTAAGAGAGTGCTATTGGGAATCAGGGAAGCTCGCCGGATTGTCCGCAGCCTTCGGCATTAGCAACGAGAGCCACGCGCATTGGAGCCGGTGGAGCGTGTCCAGTACGAACAGGAGGCGCTCGTCCGTCGGGAGGGTTGAAATGACCGATAAGCTGCGACGGCAACTCCGTGAAGTTGAGCAAGCCCTGGTGACGCTTGAAGGCGTGATTGCAGTGCGAAGGGAGTACATTTCGCTGCTTCAGCGTTTGGGATCTCGTGACAAGGAGCTAGCGTCCCTCGACGCGCTTATGACCGCCTGGTCACGTCTTCAGTCGCAGCGAGACTGTCTTGCCGCCGCAATCGCCAGCGGGGCAAGGTGACTAGTGTCGGGAGAGTTCATGCAGCCGCACGTGCTCCCGGAGAAGTCGATTACTTAGGCGGCGGCAGCGAAGGATCGAGCTTCGCCGATTCCTTGACGAGCTGATCCGTCATCGCGGCCGCGACCGGATTCGAGCCGGTGCCTGGCTTGGAGCTACGTTGGTCCGTGGTGACGCGAGCAGCTGACATATCCGGCGGAGGCAACGATGGATCGAGCTTCGCCGATTCCCTGACCAGTTCGTCCGTTTCCGGTGTCGCGCCTTGAGTCGTTATCGCGCGATGGTCCAAACCGTCTCGTCCACGCTGGGCGCGGTGCGCCGGAACCACCTTCGGCGCACCCGAGTCCTGCACGTTCACCGACGCGACGGCCGTCGACGGCGCCTGCTTCGGTTGTGCCTCCGGCTTCGGTTGCCCGGTGACTTGTGCGGCGGCCGGACTGGATGCGGGCGCGGCCGTCATGGGCGCAGGTGCTACTGCCAGAGCAGGAGCAGAAGCAGGCGCGGGAACCACCGGCTCCTGCGCGATGGCAGTGCTTTTCGTGATCGCGCCGGACGGCTTCGATTGGTCGATGCTGCCTTCCGTCACCTGATCGCCGGCGCGCGAATCGACGACGGGAGGGTGTGCGGACTCATGCATGGCGGCCGTGACTTCTGCCATTGAGCGGCGGTCCGCCTGAAGGAGCATCAAGTACGTGGTCCCTGCTGCTACGAGCAGGAGCCCTCCAATAATCATCAAAATCTTTCGGGTATTCATCATACTTACTGACGGCTCCTGCAAACGACGTGAGCCAACCATGGTAAACCACTGATCACGGATTTCATCAGACGAATAACAGCAATGGCGGACCTGACGAGCAGGAATGGGCGAGCGATAAACCGAACGGCTGGCCATGCAGCGACACGTGTCGCACGGGCGGGAAGATGGTAACGGGGCGGGGCCGTCAGCGTACTCTAAACGGCGTTAAACCTAGCTAACCGAGCCGTGTGAAAGAGGGTATCGTGAAGAAATTATCGAACGCTAGGCTCATCCGCGCCGCGCCTGAGCGTGTAACGTCTCCCTAGTCAGGCGGTCTTGCCATGATCCTGTATCACACCGAGCCCGATTCCCCTGTCATCGAAATTTCCGTCGAAGGCAAAATCACCGACCACGATCTGCGCGAAGCCATTGAGCGCATGCGTGGTGATCTCGAACTGAACGGCAAGACCCGCGTGCTCGAACGCATCGAGAATTTCACCGGCATCGAGCCGAAGGCGCTGTGGACCGATATAACGCTCGGCGTTTCCGTGGCCCGCAAGGTCACGCGCGCCGCCGTGGTGGCCGATGCGGCCTGGATCCGTGCCTCGATGCATCTGGCGCGGTTCTTTACGAAGGCCGAAGTCAAGGCGTTCCACCTCAACGAGCTGGAGCAGGCGCGCGTCTGGATCAACACCTGAGCGCCGCCTGGTGGCGTCCCGGGCTCACCCGTCTGGTGGCGAGCAAGCCTCAACCGCGGAGCACCACAGTAGCCACAACGAGAGCCGAGAAGATCAGCGCCGGGGCGAGATGCCCGAACGACTCCCGGTTTCGTAGCAACGTGAAGAGCACGGCGACCAGGATCGCACCGGCCAGCGTTAAGCCCAGGACTCTGGTTTGTTGTCCAAAAAGAAGTGCCGCACACAACAGCTCAAGAGCGCCACAGAGCAAATGAAACCATGCCGGGTAACCCCAGCGTGCGAAGTCGCGCTTCACCGCGCCGCGTCCTGTGAGATTGACCACCCCAGCAACCGCGAACAGAACCGCTACGATCATCGCGAGAATCGACTCGTAAGATGCATATTCCACGCCATGGTCATGCTCCGTTGATTTGCTGAAAGTGCTTTTGTACAGAGAGGTCCGCAATCAGGCCGGGGCCATGGGGCTGCCACGCAAGAACTTGCCGGGCATGGTGGCCGCTTACTGTCTGATCGAGCGCCAGTGCGTCCGCGAACGGTCCAAGCGATTTGCGAGCATCGTCGAGCGGCCAGGGTTCGACGCGATCGGCGCCGACCGAGGCCCGAATCGCTTCGCCCATTTCGGCAACGGCAACGGCATCTTCCGCGACCACGTTGAAGATCTGTCCCGCGACTCGACCGTCCCCACTTGCCGCCCGCTCCACCGCGCTCAGGTAGGCCGTGGCGAGATCATCGACGTGAACGGCAGGCCAGTGGTTGCGACCATCGCCAACGATCCTCACACTGCCGGTCTGACGGACCATGCCGGCAAGCATGCCGAAGACGCCGCCGCCGTAGCCGTGCACCATCGCCGGCCTGAGGATCACCGCAGCAATCGAGCGGCGTGCTGCTAGCGCAAGCACCTGTTGCTCCACCGCGGGCCGCCAGGCGATGAGTGGTGTCGGGTTCAGCGCCGATGCTTCAGTCGCGGGCTCCCCCTCCGTGTTGCCGTAGACCCAGGTGCCCGACGTATAGACAAACGCCGCGCCCGGATGCAAATGCGAAAGCATCGCTACAGCCGCGGCCTCATCAACCGCACCGGCGGAAGCATCGTTGGTCGACGCGGCGTGCACCACGCCGTCAGCGGCACCGGCAGTCGCAGCGAAAGACTGTGGCTCGCGCAGGTCGCCGGAATGCAGTGTTACACCGAGACGTGCCAGCGCGCTGGCGGCCGCCGAGCTGTCCTCGCGCACCAGCGCCGTCACCTGATGACCGAGGGTGATTGCCTTGCGCGCGACCGCTTGCCCGATGAAGCCAGTACCACCTGTAATGAACAGTTTCAAAGCGTTCTCCAATGATTGGCTGCGAAGTTGAAAAGTCATACAACGAGACTAGTCGGTCTCGTTTTGACGAATCTAAACGAGACTGCCCAGTCTTGTCAACTACTCAACGATCTGTTATTTATCTCGCATGGACACTTCTTCTCTCCCCGGCCTGAGCCCGCTGCAATGCCGCAAGCGGTCTGCGATCCTCAACGGCGCGAAAACCGTTTTCTTGCGCGAGGGTTTCGGTTTGGCAACGATGGACGATGTCGCCGCAGCCGCTGGGGTCGGCAAACAGACGGTCTACCGCCACTTCAAGTCGAAGGAGGCGCTCTTCGTTGGTGTGGTGAGCGAGATGTGCGCTCAGGTGGGCGCGCTGCTTGCCAGCGCTCAGGGCGAGCAAACCGATGGCGCACCCGAAGTCGAGTTGCGCGCGTTGGGATGGTTGCTGGCACGAAGCCTTATCACGCTGGATAATCTGCGGCTTTACCGCGCCATCGTTGCTGAGGCCGAGCGTCTTCCGGAACTCGGCCAGGTGTTTTACGAAAATGGTGCAAAGGTCGTGCGTGCCTTCGCCGCAAAAATTCTGCGAAGGCGGTTTGACGAATCGACTGCTGCATTGCGGGCAGCGACATTCGTTCAGTTGGTGCTTGGCGACGCGTATCTGGAACTGTCAATTGGCTACGCGGTACCCAATGTTGAAGCACGCTTTGCGCCGCAGATTGACGAGGCGGTGGCGGCTGCACTTCGCTAAGGAGCCCCGCATAAGATGTCGACCTGCTGCATGCGGAACGCAACAGCGTCTAGCGCGGGAAACGAGACACCGCATGTCCGCTTCCGAGCAATCACTGTTCAACACGCGTTCCGCAAATTCCCCATCCTCGATTAACTAGGCCGCCGATCGACGCTCTGACACCGCGCTTTGCTCATCCACTGCACGGGCGTTCAGCCCCTCTTCCTGCCATTGCGCTGCGCATGCCCGTGCGGTCTGCGGATTGATGTTCCATACCTCGACGGACTCGAGCTGACGTACGCTGGCTATTGCTGGCCCAAGCAGACGTCCTACCCGGCCGGCACCGACCACGAGCAGCCGCGACGCGCCGGGGTTGGCTAGCAACTTGACGCCGAGCGCCGATGCGGCCGCGGTTCGTCGCGAGGTAATAGCGTCGCCACAAGCGAGGACAGCGGAAGTAAGCGGCTGACCTCAGCGGAATCGATATTTATCGTGGCACGTAGTTGTTATTCGAAGATCCTGGAATCGTGAGCGAGCACCGCTCAACGTACCAGGAATCCATACTTGAGCGGATCGCGCTCGTCGATGATCCAGTTGGCGAATCCACAAACGTGGGCTGAGCCTTCGATCTCGGGGATCACGGCGGGGAAATCGCCGAGCTGCGTTTCACCGACAACGCGCGCGCGGAACACCGTGCCGATGATCGATTCATTCACGAGTACGTCGTCTCGCCCAATCTCGCCACGCAGATACAGTTGCGCCACGCGGCCTGCGCTGCCCGAACCCGTCGGAGACCGGTCCACTTCCCGGTCCGCGAAAATGCAGCAGTTCGCCTGAGTGGATTCGGGAAATCTCGGCGCGCCGTGAATGATCGTGCCGTAGATATGATTGATTTCCGGAATCTGCGGATGCACAAGTGGAAACGCGAGGTTGGCAGCGATCTTCACTTCAGCACCGAATTGCTTGAGCACTTCGACCGACGACTCACGAATCGCGAGGCCGTGCGGCGCGCCGTCCGTGTAGAAATAGAACGCACCTCCGAATGCGATATCGCCTGTCACCGTCCCGTACGTCGGCGTCTCGACGCTCACGTCGCGCTTGTAAATGAACGATGGCACGTTAATGAATCGCACACCGTTGGCGTGCATGCCGTCCCATTTGACGAATGCTTCGATAAAACCACAAGGTGCGTCGATGCCAACCCGCGTCTCGGGCGATTCGCGCTGCACCCAGCCGAGCTCCACCGCAGCCGTTGCCAGCGCGATCACGCCATGTCCGCAGTGGTCGCTATATCCTTCGTTGTGCAGGAAGATGATGCCGAAGTCGGCCGTGGGTGAAACGGGCGGCGTGAGATAGCCCCCGTACATGTCCGCGTGTCCGCGGGGTTCGAACATCAGGGCCTGGCGAATATTGTCCGCATGTTCGCGAACCCAGGCACGGCGCTCCACGATCGAGTTGCCCTGCAGGCGGGGAAGGCCCGAGGTGACGATCCGGAACGGCTCTCCGCCGGTATGGACTTCGACGGTACTGATTGTGCGACTGACCTGCATATCCTTATATCCTCCACGTGATGTCTGCGCGCCACTACGGACGCCGTGCTACGTGCGTTATGCTGCCACGGGCTCGAGCAGTTGTCCTGCCTGTTTGACGCAAACTCCGGCCTTGATCACCATCGGGATGTGCTCTCCCTGACCGAGCAATAGCGACAGATTCTCAACCGGGTCACCGGCCACAACGACCAGGTCGGCCTTCGCGCCCACGCTAACGGTGCCTCGCACGCCGGCTTCGCCGATGATCTCTGCTGCTACCGATGTGGCGGAACGGATCGCCTCCAGATTCCCGACTATCTGCGCGCGCGCCTCGAACTCGTCGGACTGGTACGTATGCAGTTCTCCCAGCATGTCAGAGCCGAAGCCCGCTTTGACGCCGACGCGTGCCAGCAACCTGAGTGCCTCGCGACCGACAGATCGGGCCGCATCGATCTTTTCCAGCGATTCAGGCGGGAAGCCAAGCGTAGGCCCCTGCGCGAACAGATGGTCCAGGGTAGCAAGCGTCGGCACCATGTAGACGTTGCGTTCCACCATCATGCGCGCGGTCGCCTCGTCCACCAGATTGCCGTGCTCGATGCAACGCACACCGCATTCGATCGCGCGACGGATCGCCCGCGGCGTGTAAGCATGCGCCATGACGTAAGTGCCCGCCGCCTCTGCTTCCTCTACCGCGGCCCGAAGTTCTGCCTCCGAGTACTGAGTGTTTGTGATGGAATCGTTCGGCGACGCTACGCCACCGGATGCCATGACCTTGATCTGCGTAGCACCTTTAAGAATTTCTTCACGCACGGCGAGCCGGATTGCGTCTTCGCCGTCTACGACACGCGCAATCGCGCCCTGACGGCCCAGACAACCGCAAGCGTCGCTCAACTGGTCGCTGCGCGGACGGAAGTCACCATGTCCGCCCGTTTGCGAAAGTGCCTTGCCCGATGAGAGAATGCGCGGCCCTAGGAGCACGCCGGTATTAACCGCCTCGCACATGCCGAAGTCCGCGCCGCCGGCATCGCGCACCGTTGTAAAACCGCGGTTGAGCATGCCACGCACAATCGGCACGGTACGCAGCGCGGCGAGAAAGTTCGGCATCACCGCATTCGCGCCGAGGTTGGTTTTGGAGGCGACTACATGCACATGCAAATCGATGAAGCCGGGCAGCAGCGTATGTCCCGGCAACGCGTACCGGGCGTCGGGCGACACCGACGTCGGCACGGTGCCGATCGAAGCAATGACACCGTCCTTCACGCAGACGTCGACGCCTTCGCGGCGCGTGCCGCTGGCGGGGTCGAAGACATTGATTCGTTCAAGTACGAAAGTGCTCATGAAATTGCGATTCCGCTCAGGATTGATAGGGTTTCATCAACAGAGTGCCGATCAGGCTGACGGCAGCCGCGAACACGATGTAATACGCGGCGCTTGCCCATGCGGTCGGAGAAAGCCCCGACGATTGGCGCCATCACCATCAGCACCACCCCGCTCACCACACCCGACACGAAACCCTGTTTTTGACTTAACCCGAGATAGCGCGTCGCATAGGTCGGCATGTAGAACAGGATGACGTAGGTGCAAACCGTCCACAACACCACCATCATCAAACTCGATACCACCTGGCGTGGGTAGACGCGTATTACTTCGCGCAAAGGTGTTTCAGCATGCTTCTTCTGTGTAGCGAATTCGGGCGTCTCGTCGATCTTCAGTCGGATGTAGTAGCCCACAGGCGCGATCAACATACCCACGAAAAATGGAATTCGCCAGCCCCACCGCAGCACGGCATCGGCCGGAAGGGCCGACACGATCAGCGTGCCCACCAGACTACCAATCACGACGGCAAAGCCGACACTGGTCTGGATCCAGCTCGAATAAGTGGCGCGACGGTCCTTCGGCGCGTGCTCGGTCAGGAAGGCGGTCGCCCCGCCCATTTCACCACCTGCGGAAATCCCTTGCAGCAATCGAGCGAGCACGATCAGGCACGGAGCAAGAATACCGATGGATTGGTACGTCGGTGCGAACGCAATGATTGCGGAACCCAACGCCATGAGCAGCATTGCCAGCGACAACGCGCGCTTTCGGCCGGCGCGGTCGGCATAGATGCCGAATAGAATGCCGCCCAACGGCCGCATCACAAAGCCAACACCGAATGTGGCCAGCGCAAGCAGCAGTGACGTCGTTTCGTTGCCCGCCGGAAAAAACAGCTTGCCGATGATGGCGGCAAAGAATGCATACCCTGAGAAATCGAACCACTCGAGGCCGCTGCCAATCACGGTCGCGAAGATCGCGTGACGTCGCGTGGCGGCGGGAGAAACTACGGGCACCGCTCCCGTGACGCCGCTGGGTATGTCCATTGCCATGACTGTCACCTCTCCGATGTTTTTGCCTAACGCGAACGTTCGCGGTCTGTGCACCCCTTGAATGTAATTTTTGACCTGGGGGGATGGAAACGTTAATTTCGCATTCGCGTTTGCGATATTTGCAAACGCATGGCAACGGGGAGAAGCCGTCAGCGTGCTTAGCTCACGGCGTCATCTGCGCGATGGCCCATTCACGGAAGCGTCGTGCCGGCGCACTTTCCGCTCGCTCCAGCGGGCGTGTCAGGTAATAGGCGCCGCCCATCGTTGCTGACGCCGCCGATGCTTTGACGAGCGTGCCATTCTCAAGCAGCAGATCGATGACCTTGCTCCATCCGAGCGCGATGCCTTTACCATGCGCCGCGAGTTCCGTGATCAACGGATAACTGTTCACGATGATCGTCGAGGCAGGATTGGTCCGCGTCACACCTACGCGTTCGAACCAGCTATGCCACGACATCCAGTTTCGTTCGGCATCTTCGAGTACGAGCAGCGTGTGCGACAGCAATTGCGCCGGTTCGAGAAGTGTGCCGTTCAGATAGCCGGGCGAGCAGACGGCATAGACCTGCTCATCGAACAGCTTCTGCGTGTGAGTGCCGGGCACGTCTGCGTTGCGCAGATAGAAGATACCCACGTCGTACTCCGCGGAAGAGACAACGCCGAAATGATCACGCACGATGATCCGCAGATCGATGTCCGGGTTGACCTCGATAAAGGAGCCGAGCCGGGGCGCGAGCCACAATGCGGAAAGCCCGGCAGTGCAGGAAATGGTCAGCCGCGACTTGACGACCCGCGCCATCATATTCGACGTGGCGCTGCTGCAAAGCTCGAGAATGCTTCGCACGTCAATTGCATAGGTTTCGCCGGCGGGCGTCAGGCGCAGGGCGTTGTGTTCACGTGAAAAAAGACGTCGCCCGAGGAATTCTTCCAGTTGGGAGATCTGCCGGCTGACCGCACTCGGTGACAGATGCAACTCGTTGCCGGCGCGAGTGAAACTCAGGTGTCGTGCGCTTGCTTCGAAGGCGAGCAGGCATCCGAGTGGCGGCAACGGGGTTAGTGCCATGAGTCGTGGTTCTTGGCCTAGCGGGTAGTAGCGGGAGTATGCACCGAAAGCGGAAGGACTTATGCCGCCAGCCAATCCACGCAACGCAGCCGGCTCTTACGCGTGCTCGAACTCGCATGGTTTGCGTTGACGTCGCAAATCATTCCATTGGATTTTGCCAATGCCTGTTCGATTGACGATTGCTGGCAACGTCAATCGGGCGTTTCGGTGCCGAAATCTATGTGGACGTTGCTGCCGATCCGCGTCAGGCGGACGCGCGCCATCGGCCCGTATCCTTAGTAGGATCGTTGCTTGATACCCCAACGATCCGCATCGTAGGGACCACCCAGAGGTTCTTGTGCAATGTGATCACTGAACCGTCTGCGCGATTCCTTGTGTACTCAACCAACAAATGCACTTTTTGCGGGCTGACCAGCACCGCGTGCTTATGAAGGTGGACGGTGCAGTCCCATCCAGTATCCCGCTCAAGGTCGTCAAAGAAGCTGGCGGGCAGTTGACCTTTGTCTTCTCATATCACCAGTCGCTCGCCTGAGAGAATGATGTGCGGAAAATGGAGGCAAGCGTCCATGTCCGTAAGATCACGCGCGTTGCATGGTGCCACGCGGATCGGCGGGCCGGTTGCCCGGTCCGCCGTTTTCCCCCATGCGTGGTGCCTTCGTTACTTCCTTGATGTCAGCCCACCGAGCACGCCGCCAGATGACCCGGACGTCCCTCCTCCGGCGCCGCCAAGCGCACTCGTCAGGGCATTGACGAGGCCAGTCACGGGCGCGAGCAGGTTGGTCGTGCCGGATCCACTTGAACCGCCCGAGGCGTGTAGCGCGCCCGTCGACGATGATGCTACTGACGTCGCTGGTACTAGCGGATTGTTGGCGCTGCCTGTCGCGCTGTTCGGCGCGACGCTTGCCGAGTTGGGCACGCCGGTGAGCGGCGCTAATGGATTGCCGGGTCCTCCGACCATGCTGGTCAGCGAGGAGGTCAGCGAAGTCAGCGTGCCGGTCAGAGGTGCGAGCGGATTGGTCGAACCGCCAATACTGCCAAGTCCGGCCGTCAGCGTGCCGGGCAGCGAAGTGAGGATGTTGGTGAGCGGTGCCAACGGATTGCCGGACGAGCTGCCGCCCGGATTGAGGATGCCGGTCAGGCCGCCGAGCGGATTACCGCTGCCCGAGCCGCCTGTGGTCAGCAGGCCGTCGACCGAGGTAACCGTATTGCCCAACTGGGTCACCACGTTACCTAGGTTCTTGCCGATCGGATTGCCCGTGGCGCTGCCGATCTGGCTGCCCGCAGTGTCGAGGCCATGGCCGATGGTCGACAGCAGTCCGTTGAGCGGATTACCCAAACCGGTCGTGTCGCCGACGGTCTGGGTGGTCTGCGCGAGCGTCGCGGTGATTGGCGTGATTGCAGTGCTGAGGGTCTGCGTGAGCTGCTGCACCGGGCCGTTGGTGAGCGTCGAGCCGAATTGCGTGCCCAGGCTGCTGACGGCGGTGCCCACGGTGGAGATTGTGCTGCCGAGCGGGTTTGTCAGCGGGCTGAGTGGAGCAGTTGGACCGCTGCCGAGGCTGGTCACGAGCTGTCCGGCGCTATTGACGGCCTGACCGGCGTCATAGACCAGGTTGCCGCTGCTGGCGAGCGTGGTACCGAGAGGCTCGGTCGAGTTCCCAAGCTGGCCGAGACCGTTGAAAGCGCCCGCGCCGAGTGCGGACACCCCGGCGCCGAGATTCGAAACCACACTGCCGAGCGCTGCGGCGGTTGCGGTGTTGCCGCCAGGGATCGGTGTGAGACCGATCTGGCTGCCGATGGCCGAGACAGTCTGGCCGGCCGTGGTGACGACGTTGCCGGTGTTCTGCACCACGACGCCGAGCGGGTTGGCGCTGGAGGGCGTCGGAGTGGGCGTGGGCGTCGGAGTGGGCGCGGGCGTGGGCGTCGGCGTCGGCGTCGGCGGCGGCGTGGGCGTGGGCGTGGGCGTAGGGGGCGGCGGAGGCGGCGTGGGCGGCGTGGGGGTGGGCGTCGGCGTCGGGGTAGGCGTGGGCGTCGGCGTCGGCGTGGGCGTCGGCGTGGGCGTGGGCGTAGGCGTAGGCGTGGGCGTGGGCGTCGGAGTAGGCGTCGGCGTGGGCGTCGGAGTAGGCGTCGGCGTCGGCGTCGGCGTCGGCGTCGGCGTCGGCGTCGGCGTCGGCGTCGGCGTCGGCGTGGGCGTAGGCGTAGGCGTGGGCGTCGGAGTAGGCGTCGGCGTCGGCGTCGGCGTAGGCGTAGGCGTCGGCGTCGGCGTCGGCGTCGGCGTCGGCGTCGGCGTCGGCGTGGGCGTCGGCGTCGGCGTGCCGTTACCTGAGCCGGACCCCGCCCCTCCTCCCGAACCACTGCCGGATCCGCCGCCCGTGCCTGTGATGGCGCCGCTTCCCGAAGCACTGCCAAGCGTCGGCGACTTCGTGGTCAATGTCGATCCACAACCTTGAAGAACCATCAGTGACGACACGCACATGGCGATCGTCGTCATTTTGAAATTGCGATTCATGCTTGCACCCCCCCGGTAATGAAAATCCTAGGGTTGTGACTGCAAAGGTCATACCATATGGGACCGCACCGTGTGGTGCATAAGAAAACTCGGCAAATCAAGGGCGCGCAGGCGATCGATTCCCGCGCGTCGCGATATTGAAACGCCGGTGTGGCGCGGAACATTGTCTTCCGGACCTCGAATGTAACGTAACGTGCGGAGAGCGGTTTTCACCCATCGGTAGCTCCTCCGAGACAGCTGTTCTTCGCCAATGAGCAGTCGTTTGAGAGCCGATTGCGATCGACGGTTGGTGTTCGACTTTGCCTGTCGGCGATCGGCAGAAGTCGTTGAGGGTTGTTGGATGCCTGCCGTGGTCGCCACGACTGTGAACACGCTACGGCACGTGCCGGCAGGCGTCGAACAAGCCTCAACGCCTGACGCCAATAGCACCGAAAGCGTTTCACAAAAAACCATCGGATCATTTTGTTACACCTCTTACCGAGGTCCGAACTGGCGCGCTACAAAAACCTTTCGGAGGGCGGTTATACTCGGCGCCGTCCCAAAAACCAGAGACCTTTTATGTCGAAGAGAATCTTCCAGATTGTTGCCGTTGCAGCGCTCACCACTGCAGCGTCGTTACCGGCGGTGGCCGGCGATATGAACAATGCCCTTGGCGGCGCGCTCGGCGGCGTAGCCGGCGCTGCCCTGGGTGGCGCAGTAGGCGGCAGCACGGGTTCCGTCATTGGCGGTGCAGTCGGCGGCGGCGCCGGCGGCGCAGTCACGTCAAACCGCAGGGAACGCACGGGCGCCATCATTGGTGGCGCGCTCGGGGGCGGTGCCGGCACAGCGGCAGGCAATGCGATGGGCGGCCGCACGGGCGGCCTCGTCGGCGCGGCCGTGGGCGGCGGCGCGGGTTCAGCGCTTGGCGGTAACATTTCGCGGTCAAATTCGTACGCGGACGACTATTCCCGCGGCTACCGACCGGACAAGCGCCATCACAAACATCGCCACCATGACTGAACGTTGAGCAAAAAACGGCGTGGTTCGATCAAAGGTTAAGCCCGCAACGCCGAATACTTTTCGCAGCGCTGCACGGGCGATTCTCGTGTGAGCCGAACCGGCACTCGATGAACCACGCCAGCCTCTTCAATCGGACCTTCGATTCGCCCGACAGCGGTCGTTCAAATACGGCCTTCATTGACTATCCGCTAAGAGCTTTCCACGCGCGAAGACCACCCAACTTGCCCAACTTGGATCCGGTTGGTTTGGCTGCCTCGCCTTTTTGACTTCAGGCCCCCGTTACAATCTAACGGAGTCGTAAGAAAGGAAACCCATGTCCGCTTTTCCACCTCCCGGACTGTCCAGGTTTCCTGGCTTCATCTCTTCACCAAAATTATGCGCCCCTCTTATAGAGCGCTTTCAACTGTGACAACTCTTCCATAAATTTATTCTTAAGTTCCCACGGCCCTACGATCTTCAAATTTGAACCGTATCCCAACAGCTTCCGCGCGCCGTGCTCGATGGATTCGATGGGCATCAAAAACTCTTTCCATCCTGATGGCACCTCCGCACTACCTGCACCCTGCAAAACTGGAGCGGTTTTAATACGCGCGTTGACCAACCAATTCTCGCCGCGCGCCGACACGGCGATATGTGCCGTCAACCGATAAAGATCGGTCTCGTAGCGGTCTATGGCGTCACGCCAGTGCTTCGCCAGGTCAAATCGCGCAGGACGCTTGAAACGGCGGCGAGAGGACTTGAATTCACTAATATTCGCTAGCCGAAAGGTCAGTGCGCCGGGCCTGCCCACCACCTTGGCAATCAGGTACCAGGTACCTCCCTTGAGCACCAAACCGAGCGGCTCAAGTTCGCGGCGGGATAAACCATGCCAACTCTCATACTTCACTTCGATACGGTACGAGCTCCACACGGCATTGGCGACTTCACGCAGAAATAACGGCGTTTCTTGAGCACGGTACCAATCCACCGTGTCAATGTGCAGTCGGCTAGCGACACGATCAGCCTGCTCGCGTGAGTCCGGAGGCAGACTGGCAATCATCTTTAGCCGCGCAGAGGTTGCCATGCCGTCCAAGCCCAGTTCCGTCGCAGGCCCAGGCAAACCTGCCAGAAACAGCGCGTGCGCTTCGTGCTCCGTGAGCCCAGTGAGATCGGTACTCCAACCCTCGCGTAATTGAAATCCCCCGTTGCGACCTCGATCCCCCCAGATGGGCACGCCAGCACTAGAGAGCTGATCGATATCGCGCAAGATCGTGCGCTCGGAAACCTCCAGTGCTTCAGCCAAAGCCGGTGCGGTCATACGCCCGCGCGCTTGCAGCATCATCATGATCGACAAAAGGCGGCTAGCTTTCATAAATGACACCTGACCTCAAATACATGACATAAGGCGTCATGTTAACGGACTTACTATCTGCCACATCCCTCCTCTGCTCGATCAATGCGAAGGTCAAATATGGACAAGGGCATTCACGAAAAGCAACTCAAGGTCATTGAACTACGCCAATACACCCTTCACCCCCACAAACGCGACGTGTTGATCGATCCGTTCGATCGTGAGTTTGTCGAGACACAAGATCAATTGAAGAGAGACAAATGAAAATAATTTCCGGACCCCTGAGCATGTTCGGTGCCAAGGTTGAGATCGCGGCGCACGAGAAGGGCATCGACTTCGAACTGGTGATGGCTCCGTTTGATCAGTTGCGCGGTTACGCCCCCAAACATCCAGACGTATTGCGCGTCAATCCGAAGCATCAGGTGCCGGTACTAATAGACGGCAACCTGGAGATTTTCGATTCCACGCAAATATTTGAGTATCTTGAAGACCTGAAGCCCAATCCCGCCTTATGGCCGGCGCATCCAGAGGCGCGCGCCATGGCGCGTCAGCTCGAACACTGCTGCGATGAAATCTATTTTCCCCACATTGTCCGACTGATGGGACTTGAAGATGCGCCGGATGATCCTGCGGCGCAGACTGCGCGCAACGAAGCGTTGCAATATTATCGACGCATGGAACGAGTTCTTGCCAATCGCGAATTTCTGGCCGAGACCTATTCCTATGCCGACATTGCGTTTTACATGGCGCAGTTGTTCGGCGCGCGCAAGGGTGCGCCGATAACAGGAGAGACGCCCAACCTGCTGGCTTGGCGTGAACGAATGATCGCACGTCCTGCCGTGCGAAAAGTTGCCGGTGCTATGGCGGGATATCTTGCCTCGATTGGAAGTGCAGTCCCCGATTTTCTTCATGGACTTAACTAGCAGCTTGTTGAAAAACTTCGTGCCACCGTCATTCGAGCACGAGCGGTGAGGGGGACATCATGCGTTCGGTACTGTCGTGACTTGCAGTCATTTCTGAGCGTCATACCCTCCGATTTTCGGCGATCTTCGCGAAGGTATCGAATGACTGAAACTGGGCCGCGTGCTGCCTAATGCATGAGGTATCGTTTCCGTGGCGCGCAATGCGGCGACCGACAGCGGGCGACGGCAGATTCAGCCGCCGTTCAGACTACCTTCTTCGAAACGACTGTTTTCAAGCAGCCACTGCGGCTCGTCCCAGATTGATATGCGCGATCAAAGGTCGTGCGTGCTCGGGATGACAACCGCTTGGCCGTGCAGTTTACCGTTCGTGTCGAGAAGCTGCCACAGCGTGGCTTCCTCGATCATGAAACGCTGGCCCGACTTGGTGATACGCACACCCTTGTAGCCCGCCTCGTAGCCGAGCCGCTGTACGCGTGCGAGAAATTGCTGCCGCTCCTCGCGATTCGGAGCCTCGGCCGAGAGTCGGGACGGCAGTCGGGTGATTTCATCCCAGCTATATCCAAAGCGGCGTTGCGCGGCCTTGTTGCCGTATATAAAGAGCGGGTCGGGATCGGTGTTGTGCGCGAGTACCGCGAACGGGGCATGCTCATAGAGCCATTCGGTAGCTTCGGCCAGGGGCATGGCCTGTTGCACCAGGGGCCGACCAAGTAGCCGGGCATAGCTGTCGGCAAGGAGCTGATAGAAAGCTGGATCGCGGTGGAGTGGGATCATCTGGGGCATTTCGACGGAGATCGTGGGGTCTGTGCGACGGCGGTGGCGCTCACGATACAGCATTGGCGGCGAAGGTTTCCAGCTTCCCGGCGTACTGCGGCGGCATAGGGCGGTGATTGATCAATCGCCGGAAAATTGTGACGGACACTCCACGGTCCGATGCGCACGCGACCGAGGATCGCTGCTGGCCGCGTCTGCCTAACGCATGAGGCATCGTTTCCCGTGGTGCGCGATGCAGCGACCGGCAGCACGCGACCGAGGGTGTGTGGAAACTCGATTTTCGCGGCTGAGGGCGAGGTTCGCGGTCGGGTCAATCAAGTTAGATACGTCGAGCTTGCGCTATTCGAGCAATGCGAGCGCAAGAAGCCCTTCAGGGCCTCAGCTTCCAGCCATCCTCATTGCCTTCATTGTCCTCGCAACCCCAAGTATATTCATGACTCGCTTGAGGTTGTATGCCAGTACCTGAAGGCTCATTTCGGTGCTCACCCGCCCGAGCGTCCGGGTCTGGAAGTGTGTGGCACCCATCCAGTGCTTGAGCGTGCCGAAGACGTGTTCAACGATGCTTCTTCGGATGGTCATCGCATCAGGCTTCCGGTCAAGCCGACGCTGCAACTGCTTCAACTCGAACGGACTAGCGTGCCATGACAGGCCACCCCGTGTGGCCGGTCACGCTGGAATATTTGTTCCTGCCAGCCGTTTACTGCGCACGGACGATCCCATTCCGTTATGCCTGAACCAGGCCTCGATTGCCACGCACCCGCCGGCAAGGGTCTGCGCTTGCCTGTTTGCAGGATTCGCCCCGCCGTTGCCGACGCTGCGCGACGCGCGTTCGAGTTGCAGGACAGCGGTGCTGGTTGCCGTCTCGTGGGCACGGGCGAAATTCGCTAGCGGCGGCCGGCACGCACTGCGCGCAGCGACAACAACGCGCCCGCCCCGCGGCCTTCTTGGAGATGCCAGTCATGAACCCCGTCATAAACGGCTTCAATCCGATAATCGACCAGCAACCCTGCCAGCGCGGTGTCCGTGCAAAAGACCGCACGCTGAAACACCTGCTGCTGGCTGCCCTATACGGCGCCAGTCTCGCGCTTTCGGCAGCGGGCTCCGCCCTCGCCGACGAGCTCACGCCGCTGCTCCCGCCGTCGTTCGTCACCTCGACGACGATACCGGCCAACGGTGATGTCAATCCGTACGGCGTCGCCTTCGTGCCCGACGGATTTCCCCGCTTCGGCACCATCGCCGCAGGCGACCTGCTGATCTCGAACTTCAACAACGCGCAGAACGCCCAGGGCACTGGCACGACGATCGTCAAGATCGTGCCGAACAACCAGCCGGCCACGACGTTCTTCCAGGGCGCCCCGGGGCTTGGCCTGAGCACCGCGCTCGGTGTTCTCAAGGGCGGCTTCGTGCTGGTCGGCAGCGTACCGACCACGGATGGCACCTTCAATACGATCCAGCCCGGCGTGCTGCTGGTGCTGAACCGAACCGGCAACATCGTCGCGCAATGGACGCCTGCGATGGCGAAGATCGACGGACCCTGGGATCTGACGATCTTCGATCAAGGCGACCGTGCAAAGGTGTTCGTATCGAACGTGCTCAACGGGACGGTTGTGCGCCTCGATGTGAGCGTCGACGACAACGGCGTTCATCTCAACCACGCGACGCAGATCGCCTCGGTTTACCCGCATCGCAGCGATTCCGCGGCACTGGTCGTAGGCCCGACCGGACTCGCCTACGACCCACAGCGCGACGTACTCTATGTCGCGTCCACCGTCGATAACGCGATCTTCGCGGTATTCGATGCGGGCAAATCGCAGCACGACGGTGGCAAAGGCGTGGTGATCTATGCGGACAACGCACATCTCCACGGCCCGCTCGGGCTAACCCTCGGACCGAACGGCCATCTGTTCGTCGCGAACGGCGATGCGATCAATAGCGATCCGAAGCAGCCGAGCGAAATCGTCGAATTTACGCCGCAAGGCCGCTTCGTCGCGCAGCTTGCCGTCGACCCGGCCCAAGCCGGTGCCTTCGGACTGGCGTTCTCGCAGCCGCGTCATGAGTTCGTGCGCTTTGCGGCGGTCGACGACAACACAAACAGCGTGACGGTCTGGAACGTGCCTTTCGAGAATGGTGGGCAATAACGGGCGTTGGAATGACGTGCAAAGCGCTCGGAAGCGACTTCATGAAATCAGGTCTTTCGCCGGTGGCTGGCATGCGACTGCCAGCCACTGCGCGCCTCGGCGCGTCGATTCCATTACCCGCAATCCGACGCCGGCCGACGCTTAAGAAAAATAATTTGTAAAGTACGCTACACACATGTAGTTTACTTTACATGACTACCTTGACCACGTGGGCCGTACTGGTCCTGACCTTTCCGACTGAGAACGCTACCGCGCGGATGCGGGCATGGCGGGCGCTGAAAGCGAAGGGGGGCGCCGTCCTGCGTGACGGCATCTACCTGTTGCCGCACACCGCGGAGCGCGAAGACATGCTGCGCGAACTCACCGGCAGCATTGACGAAGCCGGTGGCACTGCGCATCTGCTGCGGGCGCAAAGTCTGGACTCGTCGCAGGAAGCGGACTTTCGCGCACTGTTCGACCGGAACGACGATTACAGGACCTTTGTCGCGTCACTGGGCGCCGCGCGGAAGACGCTCGGAGGCCAGGCACCAGCGGAAGTCACCCGCCTGATGCGTCGCCTGCGCAAGGACTATGACGCGATCCGGACGATCGACTATTTCCCGGGCGCCGCTTTGACCGACGCCGAAATCGCCTGGGAAGACTTTGTAGCGCTCGCGGATACGGTCCTGTCGCCAGGTGAGCCGCATGCGGCCGAGCGGGCCATCCGGCCGCTGCGGCGCGACGAGTACCAGGCCCGCACGTGGGCAACCCGGCAACGGCTATGGGTCGATCGCGTTGCGAGCGCATGGCTGATCCGTCGCTTCATCGATCCGCAGGCACGCTTCCTTTGGCTCGTGTCGCCGGAAGCCTGCCCGTCGGATGCACTCGGCTTCGACTTCGACGGCGCGGCCTTCACACACGTGGGCGAGCGCGTGACGTTTGAGGTGTTGGTTGTGAGTTTCGGCCTCGACGAAGACGCGGCGCTTCTTCGGCTCGGTGAAATGGTGCACGCGCTCGACGTCGGCGGCGCACCGGTACCAGAAGCAGTCGGCTTCGAAGCGGTGATGGCCGGCGCGCGGCTACGCGCATTGGACGACGATCAACTGCTCGACGAGATGAGTCGCGTGCTGGATTCGATCTACGCGCACTTCACGGCGAGCACAAAAAACACCGACGCAGGGGGCCGGTCATGAACACCACGGCGGCGACCGCGCCGGGCTACACCCTCTGGCAGTTGCTCTTTTACATGCTTCGCCTCGGCACCTTCGGTTTTGGAGGGCCGGTGGCGCTGGTCGGCTACATGCACCGTGACCTGGTCGAACGTCGGGGCTGGATCAGCGAGCAGGACTACAAGGAGGGGTTGGCGCTGGCTCAAATGATGCCAGGTCCTCTGGCCGCACAACTCGGCATTTATCTCGGATACGTGCATTACCGAGTCCTCGGTGCAACGGTGGCCGGTATCGCATTCGTCCTGCCTTCGTTCCTGATGGTTGTGGCGCTCGGCTGGGCCTACGCGCAGTATGGCGGCCTCTCCTGGATGCAGGCAGTCTTCTACGGCGTGGGTGCCGCCGTGGTCGGAATCATCGCCATGAGCGCGTACAAGCTGACCAGGAAGACCATCGGCAAAGACAGACTGCTGTGGGCGATATTCCTGACGCTCGCGGTCGTCACCGTGGTCACCCAATCCGAGATCGCATGGCTGTTTATCGCGGGTGGCCTGATCAACTGGTTCTGGCGTGCGCCGCCGAAGTGGTTTGGCAAAGGCGGACTGAATGCGCTTGCCGTTACGCAGGCGCCCGGTATGAGCGGCGTCCTCAGTGGTCTTGATCTGCCACTGCTCGGCCAGATCGGCCTTTTCTTCGCCAAGGCCGGGGCGTTCGTGTTCGGCTCGGGACTCGCAATCGTGCCTTTCCTCTACGGCGGCGTCGTGACCGAACATCACTGGCTCAACGACAAGCAGTTTGTCGATGCGGTGGCCGTCGCAATGATCACGCCGGGGCCGGTCGTCATTACGGTCGGCTTCATCGGCTATCTCGTCGCCGGATTTTCGGGCGCCTGCGTCGCCGCACTCGGGACTTTCCTGCCTTGCTATCTGTTCACGGTGCTGCCGGCGCCGTACTTCAAGAAATACGGCAAGTTACCGGCCGTCAAGGCGTTCGTCGATGGCATTACTGCGGCGGCCGTGGGCGCAATCACGGGCTCAGTCATTGTCATCGCGCGGCGCTCGATCGTTGACTGGCCGACTGTCATGCTTGCTCTTGTGACGCTCGTGTTGCTCTGGCGATTCAAGAAGCTGCAGGAGCCGGTAATTGTCGTTGCGGCTGCCCTGTTTGGTCTCGCTGTCTATCCGCTTATCCATTCGCACGCCATCTGATTGCCCGCGCGTGCGCGCATTCTACGAGGATCGTATTCATGGCCACACGCCGTACCTTCCTGCAAGACACCGCCGCGGTCGGCGCTGGAATCATGCTGGCCCAGGCACAATCGGCACGTGCCGCAGAAGAGCTCGGTTACACCGACAAGCTCACAGACGCGGACGGCAAGTATGCCGCTGCACCGCTGCCATTCGCCTACGATGCGCTTGAACCGGTTATCGATGCGCGCACCGTCGAACTGCACTACAACTTTCACCACAAGCCCGCGGTGGCTGCCGCGAACAAGGCTGAAGACAGCTTGGCGAAAGCCCGGGACTCAAACGACTTCGCGCTGGTGAAGTTCTATGAGAAAGAACTGGCCTTCCAGCTATCGAGTCACATCCTGCACACCATTTACTGGACCAGCATCTCGGGTACAGGCGGTGAACCGAAGGGCGATCTGGCAAAAGCAATCGACAGAAATTTCGGCTCCTATGCGAAGTTCAAGGCACAACTGGTAGCCGCGACGATTGCTGTAGAAGCATCCGGCTGGGGGGTTGTTGGCTACCATCCCGCGACGGGCAAGCTCATGATCCTCCAGTGCGAGAACCATCAGAAGCTGACCGCCTGGGGCATCCAGCCCATCCTCATCCTCGATGTTTTCGAGCACGCGTACTACCTGAAGTACCAGAACCGGCGTAACGAATACGTCAACCAGCTGTTTAGCCTCATCAACTGGGACAACGCCGCCATGCGGATGCAGGCAACGTTGCCTGGGCGGAGGCTGACGTGAACTGGATGATGCGTGAGGCTGGCGAAGACGACGATTGAACGAGCGCCGCTCGCGGATCGTCGTTGCACGGCGCACACACTGATGAAACTAGCATCATGAATGCACTTTGGACTCGGCCTGCTGCTCGTTGGCTGCTTTCTGTCGCGTGCGCTATTGTTGCCGCGTTGGGGGTCGTGAGGTTCTCCGCGTCAGGTGCGGATGACGGTCTTGAAATGGGCGACCTGCCGTTGAAACAGATCACCGACATTCCGCTGGGCGGACGACCGACCCGACTCGATTACGCAAGCCTTGACCCGCACCGTCATCTGCTATTCATTGCCCATCTGGGCGACGGCGAGGTGGTCGCGTTTGACACGCGCGCAGCGCGCGTAATCGCCCGGATTCCAGACGTGGCCTCAGTGCATGGCGTGCTGGCGCTTCCGGAATTGTCACGCGTGTATGCGTCGGCCACCGGTTCAAATGAGATCGTCGCGATTGACGAAGCCACACTAAAGATCACCGCGCGCATGCCGGGCGGCAGGTACCCGGACGGAATTGCCTACGCGCCCGATGCGCACAAGCTCTATGTGTCCGACGAAACGGGCGAAACCGAGACTGTGATCGACGTTCGCTCGAACACGCGCATTGCAACGATCCCGCTCGGCGGTGAGGTCGGCAATACCCAGTACGATCCGGTCTCCCGGCACATCTTCGTGAACGTGCAATCCCGGCAGCAACTGGTCGAAATCGACCCGGCCAACGACCGGATCGTAGCGCGCATCGATCTGCCGGGCGCGCGGGGCAATCACGGACTGCTGATCGAACCGCAGCAACGGCTTGCTTTCATCGCGTGCGAAGGCAATGACAAGTTGCTGGTGCTCGACATGCGCACGATGCGCGTCAAGTCGTCCTTCGATGTCGGTCGGGATCCGGATGTCCTGGCCTTTGATCCGCAACTGCATCTGCTCTACATCGCCGGTGAGACTGGCATCGTCTCGATGTTCAAAGCCGACGCGGGCAACGTGTCGAAGATTGGTGACGGCCGCATTGGCCCCAATGCGCACGTCGTCGCGGTGGATGACTCGACGCATCGCGCTTACTTCCCGCTCAGGAACGTTCAGGGACGGACGACGTTGCGCATCATGGCGCCTCAAGCCTGAGGCCGTGACGAGTGTGGAGGATGAGATGAGTCAAACTGAAACGGCCAAGGTGGCCGTACTGTGGCGCGGCGATCATGAGGCGCGTAAAAGTGCGACACCGGCGAATAATCGCTTTTATCGCATCTTCGAAGAACTGACGGCGATCGGCATCGCTGCTCAACCCGCCGTCTATTCCGACGAGCTGGTGGACGAAGTGCGTGAACAACTCCTGAATGTCGATGGCGTACTGGTATGGGTCGACCCGATTCACGATGGGCAGACCCGAGTCGTTCTCGACGCGATGTTGCGGGAGGTGGCGTCGCGCGGACCCTGGGTCAGCGCCCACCCTGACGTTATCTTGAAGATGGGCGTCAAGGAGGTTCTACATCGCACCAGGCATTTCGGCTGGGGAACGGATACCCATGTCTATCGCAACAAATCTGCGTTCCAGTCCGAGTTCCCGTCCCGGCTGGAATCGGCTGGGCCCCGCGTGCTCAAACAAAACCGGGGCAATGGTGGTCAGGGGGTCTGGAAGGTCGAGCAAATCTCGCCGCCGGGCAGCGATACCGTATTGGTTCGAGTTCTGCATGCCCGCCGAGGGAGTGTGCCAGAAGAGACAACGCTTCACGAGTTCATGGCGCGTTGCGAGATATACCTCACGCCCGACGGCTGCATTGTCGACCAACCCTTTCAGTCACGCCTGCCCGACGGCATGATTCGCTGCTACATGGGAAGAGAGAAGGTTGTTGGATTTGGACACCAGTTGATCAAGGCGCTGATACCGCCTCCACCGGAAGGACCCGACTCTGACGCTGCGCAGCCCGGGCCACGTATCATGCACCCCGCCTCGGCTGAGCCGTTCCAGGCCCTCAGAGCGAAAATGGAACTCGAATGGACGCCGCAAATGATGGATCTCCTGAACATCGACAGCGCTTCGCTGCCGATTATCTGGGATGCTGACTTTCTTTATGGGCCGCGCACCGAATCGGGCAAGGATACCTACGTACTCTGCGAGATCAACGTCAGCTCGGTTTTCGCCATACCAGACCAGGCACCGGCAGCTATTGCTCGCCTGGTGAACGAACGTCTGCGAAAAAAATAGGCCTCGATCTGAGGTTCCGCCGAAGTACGACCAACATGATTTGCGTTACGTCGGGCGGAGGTGGGATCGGTTAGCGACCGACACGAAAATAGTTCTCGGACACGGGAATAAGCCCGCGGCACCGGCCGTTTTATTTCTGTACTGTTGATACGCGCGGTATTCGTAGAGGAAAACGTCATGTTCTCAAGCTCACGCACCGCAGTCTTCCTTGGTGTGGCCGCACTCGGCCTCGTTTGCAGCCCCAGTTACGCAGAGCAGACGATAAAAGCCACGCTGCTCACGAACACGATCCAGCTCAATGCAAGTGACGTTAAGGCAGGCAAAGTCACGTTCGAGGTAAGCAACGCGCCGGACACCGGTATGACGCATGAGTTCGTCGTTCTTAAAACAGACCTGGCCGCCGATAGGCTGCCAGTTAAAAATGGACAGGTGTCGGAGAGCCAGTTCAAAAAAATGGGAGAGGTGGAGGACATCGACCCCGGCAAGAGCAAGCGTTTGACGCTCAAGTTGGCACCCGGCCGCTACGTAGTAATCTGCAACCGGCCAGGCCACTACTCGATGGGCCTGCATACGTCTTTGCTCGTCACGCCCTGACCGGCTTGGGTCATGCTTTTTTTGACGCACCACGTTTCACTGATCCAGATGAGCTTGGCGACCTCGTTTTGTCACGCGCGGTACCGAATTTCCGCTGCACGCTCCCCGGACATGTGTGCCTCGCCGTGGTCTAAATCTTTAGCGGAGTCGTTCCGCCACATTAGATGAGGTCTTACCGTGCAGCACATGATTTTGCCCCATTTGACAGGGGTATTTGCAGCCGCATTGCTGGGCGGCTGTGCCGTGGCGCCTTACGACACATCGATGAATTCCTGTGATCAGGAGTACATGATGACCAATCCTGCGGGCGCTGAATATTACTGCGGTCCCGCCTATGGGTACCCCCTGTACGAAGGAGGTTTTTCCGGCTTTGTCGATATTGACAACTTTCACCGTCACCACCACGATCACGACCACGACCACGACCACGACTTCGATTTTCATCGCGGCCATGACCATGATCGTGACTTTCATCACGGCGGCGCAATGGCTGGCCGCGGCCACGGCGAAGCGCACGCCGAAGGCCACGCCGAAGGCCACGGCGGCGGGCACGACTCAAGTGGTTTCGGCAGCGACTTTCAGCCGTCGGGAGCGAGCGGATCGCACGGGGGTGGTCCGCGTAAGTAACCGGAATCACGCAACGGACCGCACCTCCACAATCTTCCGCTCGAACGACTCCGATCCCGGTCTACGTTTTGTCGGACCACCGCTTTTTAGCGGCACGCTCTGGTCTTTCTAGAGATCTCGCGTGGGTGGATCGCAGTAATACCAGGAGGCGCTGTACTGGCCCGGGCCGGCTGACGGCTACCCTTGTTCGACGTAGTTCGCCGGCGCGGCGTGAACGGTCACGTTGGACGATCCCATATGAGCGTTGCGAGAGGCGCACATAGGAAAAGTTGGACTAGCGCCGATGCATTCCGCCGGACCCATTCATGCCGCCGAATCCATGCATTCCGCCGGACCCATGCATGCCGCCGGACCCATGCATGCCGCCGAATCCCCTCGTACCACCGAAGTTATGCATACCACCGCCCGGGAACGGACCGCGGTGAAAACCCGTTCCGTTTGGTGCAAAGCGAACGTGACCCATCTGATGAAAGTGGTCGAAGTGATGGAAGTGATGGAAACGGTCGACAAAGATAAAGCTCACGCCCGCGCCGATGAATACCGGCGGCCCCCACCACCAGGGGTCGGAATAGGGATAGGCCGCGGCGGGGTACCACAGCACGCTGCCATCCTGGCTTTGAACAATCTGCCAGGTCCCATCACTTTGCAGGCAAGCACGTCCGACAACCTGCTGCATCGTCCCATCGATTTCTGCCTGCCCGACAACAGCTCGGCAATTCGCGCTGTCCGTGCTGTCGACCGGCACCGGTTGCTCGTCATACGTTTGCGCGAGTGCAGGCGCAGCGAAGCCGAGACAGACGAGCAATGTCCCGAAACGAAGCAGTTTGTTCATGATGTATGGCCACATGAATCCCCGACGTTTTCGACGTAGTGTCGTCGGCGTCACCCAGCACATCGGTGTGCTTGCGCAAATTCACGTCGCAAGCATGGCCGCGATAGGGGCCTGCCGCTCGGGACGTGGTTGCCTGACGAGTAAACGATGGAACATGTCAGCTTATTCCAGCAATACTTGTTCTCTGGCGCTTTTGAATTCCGTCATTCGAGTGCGCAGCCAGGGCAATGGTGACGATCTGCCGGATGGATCTACCAATCGCGCGTGTGGTGAATACGATGTGAGGAATCGCTGGCAGCAGCCGACTTATCAGTCAATTGCATCGATGGATCGACGCAATAACCTTCGTATTGTGCGTTGGTGATTCACGAGTTCGACAGGTACAGTTGAACACGCGCGGATCCGGACAGCAGTTGCAAACGGTCGAAATTGGGCGCCTTGTACACTAACCATCGGAAGACGGCTGCCGCTCCGCTCCCGTCGCGCTTTCAATCATGGTCGTCATTTGACCGCCTGTCCGACGAACTCTTCAGCTCTTTATCCCCTGATTTCTTCGTTCGATGCAGCGAGTTTCCGATCTGTCCGGTGACATCCTGGATAGATGAGCGCATGTACCAAGGCCACCAGGCCAGATGCCAGAACCACAGGCATGCTCCGCGGTATCCCCGGAGCCACTCACGGTTTATACCAGTCGCAGGAAAGCTTTCAAGGCTGCGATGGCCGAGCGCCATCACACCAATCGTCATCCAGACAACCGCGATGACGAGGGTCGGAAGTGACAGAACGCATGCGGCGACAAATATCGCAAGCGGCAGACAGATAGTGAGTGGCGAGCGGGTTTTCATTTTGCTTTCGCCCCTATATAACGGATCTTATTATTTTAGATTAGCGTATTTTGGAGGTATTAACCGCCAGGATTTTGTACCATCGCTGGACCCTAACGCCGACCGTCAAACCGCAGAATATTCTGCGGTTTGAACACCCAAAGTGTGATTCATAGTCAGGCTCTAACCCACGAAGTGCCAATGCTTACGTGGAAAGCATGAAGTTTTGCATGCACGAAAATCGCCCCGAAACGCCGCCGGCGGTCATAGCCAAGCTAAAGACATGTGAAAACATGACACCGATTTATGTTGAAGCGACGAGATAACCGCAATGAACAATGATGTGCTCGCTGCCTTTGCCACGGGCGAATTATGCAATGTGAATCGCAGTGAAAGTAATTCGTTGGCAAATTCACATGCCAGCGACTTTTTTTTGTCCCCGTATTGTCATTCCCTCCCTATAATTTCTTCCCGTCGTAACGCTTTGTAATGGAGGCAGCGTCCCCACGCAGGGAGCTGCCCGTCGTCGCCACACGCCACATTACCGCTTGCTCGTCCGAGTAACGTCATGGAGGCGTTCGTGAAAAAAATTGCCAACGTAATTAGTACACCCATATTTAGAAGCGGCTTGCTTTGCGGCGCCGTTTCCGTCGCGCTTGCCGCGGCTATCTGGCCGACCGTCGCGCAAAGCCAGCTGCAGGCCGCGACAGCGGCTGCGCCAGTGAACACCGCGTCGCCGATCAAGCATGTCATCGTGGTGGTCGGCGAGAACCGCACGTTCGATCACGTATTTGGTGCTTACACGCCACGCCAGGGGCAGACAGTGGCGAACCTGCTGTCGAAGGGCATCATCACGGCCGACGGCCGCCCGGGTCCGAACTTCGCGCTGGCCGCGCAATACACGGCTAGCGCCACTGACCCGAAGCGCTTCGAGATGGCGCCTGGCGGCAAGCAGCCGTATACAGTGCTGCCGGCGCCGAATACCGGCTCTACGGCAAGCACACCGAGCGATACCAGTCCGCCGCCGTTCGCCACGCTCACCGCGGCGCAGGCCGCCGAGGGCGCGATGATGGAGCCTTGGGACGTCGTGCATTTGACCACCGGCGCGAGCGGCTTGCCGACGCATAGCGTCGATACGCGCTTCGGCTCGAACACGTATAACCTGCCGAATGGACCGTATCAGATCTCGCGCGTCGGTCCCGACTATGATCAGTACATCAACAGCCCGGTGCACCGCTTCTACCAGAATTGGCAACAGGCCGATTGCAGCCTCGATCACGCCACACTCGATAATCCGAGCGGTTGTCAGATGGATCTGTTCGCGTGGGTGGAGACGTCGGTGGGCGCCGGTTCGAACGGCAAGCCGCGGCCCGCGAACTTCAACGACGAGACGACCGGCGAAGGCGCGACCGCGCTCGGCTATTACAACGTGAATACCGGCGACATGCCGTACTTCACGCATCTCGCGCGCCAATTCACGATCAGCGACAACTATCACCAGCCGGTGATGGGCGGCACGGGCGCGAACAGCATCATGATCGGCACCGCCGATGCGCTCTACTACACGGACGGCAACGGCAATGCCACAAAGCCGCCGGCAGATGAGATCGAGAATCCGCTACCGCAGGCAAACACCAACAACTATTACACGCAGGACGGCTATTCGGGCGGCACGTACAGCAACTGCTCGGACAGTCATCAGCCCGGCGCCGGCGCGCTGCGGCAGTACCTGAACCGCCTGCCGTACAAGCCGGACGCGAAGTGCGCGCCGAACACGTATTACCTGCTGAACAACTACAACCCAGGCTACAACGGGGACGGCACGGTCAATACGAGTACGTTCACGATCCCGCCGTCGCCGGTGCGGACGATCGCCGATACGCTGATCGAGAAGAACATCTCGTGGAAGTACTACGGCGAAGGCTGGAATACGTTTGTGACGACGCCGGCCACGAGTGTCTACTGCAATATCTGCAACCCGTTCCTGTATGAAACCGCGATCATGACGAACCCCGCGCTCGTCAAAGCGCACCTGCAGGACACGACCGATCTGTACGCGGACATCGCGAACGGCACGCTGCCCGCGGTTTCGTTCGTGAAGCCGGGCGGTCTGCTCGACGGGCATCCGGAGTCGTCGAAGTTCGGACTCTTTGAATCGTTCGTGCACAAGCTGGTCGACACGGTGCAGCGTGACCCGAGCCTGTGGGCTTCGACAGCGATTCTTGTCACGACCGACGAAGGCGGCGGCTACTACGACTCAGGCTACATCCAGCCGCTCGACTTCTTCGGCGACGGCCCGCGCATTCCGATGATCGTCGTGTCGCCATACTCTCGCGGTGGCCGCGTCGTGCACCAGTACGGTGATCACGCGTCGATCGTGAAGTTCATCGACCGCAACTGGCATTTGAAGCCGATCACGGAAAGAAGCCGTGACAATCTGCCGAATCCGATCCAGTTGCAGACGCATCCGTATGTGCCGGTCAATGCGCCCGCAATCGACGACCTGTTCGACGCGTTCGAGTTTCCGCGCACGCCGTAACGGTGTGACATGGACGGCAGAGCCGGACCGGCTCTGCCGATCTCAAGGATCGAGTCGTTCTGACACCCTCAAAAAATCCGAGAAAATAGTTTTCTCGAATTAAACAGAACTCACCCTTTATAAAGTCAAATTAAGCACGAAACAAAAATCCGACTTTAGAAAAACTAAACACGGAACTCAAATCAAATCGTTTGTGCGCTAACACCCCCGCCGCTACTCTGTCCTGCAATGATCTCCGGCAAACATCACGCTTTGAAGCGGATTTTGCCACCCACTTCATTTCATGCATTCGACAGAGGAAATTCAGAATGAGTCTGGCGCACATCGAATCTCGACCCAGCAAGATATCCGAAGTTCAGCTCGGGGAATCCGATATTTCAATCGAGCAATTCATTGCCGTAGCCCGACATGGCGCACAGATAAAGTTTTCGCCCGTCTATCGCGAGCGCGTGTTGAACTCGCGCCGCCTGGTCGATCTTTTTCTGAGCCAGAACCGGCTTGTCTATGGGGTGACGTCTGGCTTTGGCGCAAATTCGACACGCGTCATCAGCCCGGACGACGCCGAGCAGCTTCAGCGAAATATCGTGCGCTCCCATGCCGTCTCGGTCGGCGAACCGCTGCCTCGTGAAGTGGTTCGAGCCACGCTCCTGATGATGCTGATCAGCCTCGGCAAGGGTTATTCCGGCGTAAGCCTCGAGTTGCTGCAGCAAATCGCCGGACTGCTGAACAACGACATCACGCCGTTCGCACCGGGCGATGGATCGGTTGGTTATCTCGCGCCCGAGGCACATATGGCGCTTGTGCTGATCGGCGAAGGAGAAGCTTTCTATCGCGGTGAACGCGTGAGTGGCGCCGAAGCATTGGAGCGAGCGGGGCTGAAGCCGCACTCGTTGCGCTGCAAGGAGGGGCTTTCGCTCACCAACGGCACTACCTCAGTGACCGCGATCGGGATGCTCGCGCTTTACAACGCGCTCGAGCTTTCGAAGGTTGCGGACATCGCCGCATCAATGTCCCTGCAGCCGCTCAAGGCCACCACGCGCTCGCTGGATGCCCGGTATCACTCCGTCAAGAAACACGTCGATCAGCGGAACACGGCCGACAACATCCGGCGGCTCCTCGCCGGAAGTGCGCTATGCGATCGCTTTACCGATTACCGGCTGCAGGACGCCTACAGCCTTCGCGGCATTGCTCAGGTACATGGAGCGTCCAAGCGGGCGATCAAGGACGCGTACGACGCGATTCTCGATGAAGTGGGGTCGTGCGGCGACAACCCTGTCATCCATCCCGACGCCGAGGATGGTACCGCGATATCCGGTGCCAACTTCGACGGTACGTTCGTCGGCATCGCGTGCGATCTCCTTTGCATCTCCATGACCACGCTCGCGAAGATCTCGGAGCGCAGGACGGACCGTCTCGTCAACCCGTACTTCAGCGAACTGCCTGCGTTCCTCGCGAAGGATCCCGGGCTGAACAGCGGTTACATGATTATTCAGTACACGGCGGCCGGATTGCTGGGCGAGATGCGCACCCTTGCTCAACCGGCAAGCGTCGATAGCGTGCCGACGAGTGGCAACCAGGAAGACCCCGTGAGCTTCGCTTATCACGCGGCACGAAAAGCCTACACAACTTCGCAGAAGTTGCAGCACGTGCTGGCGATCGAACTGCTCACCGCCGCCCAGGCGCTGGACTTCTTCGATCCAGCCGACGCTTCACCGGCAACCGCGGCGGTGTATGCGCGAATTCGACAGGTTGCCCCGACAGCAGAAGGCGATCGGTTCTTCTATCCGGACATGATGGGCGTCCACCGGCTCGTCGAACAGGGCGACTTGCTGAGCATCGTGGAAACCATCGCCGGCACCTTGCACAACTGAAGCCGGTAGCGCCAGCAATGCCGCGAACTGTGGCGATCCGAGTATTTTCAATCCAAGCACAACCTTGATTCGACACTATAGAGGTGTAATGTGAATGCGATTTCAACAAGAGTCCTGAAGACTTCTCTCGTCACCTTTCTCGGCGTGCTGGCACTGGCAGGAAACGGCGCTCAAGCAAAGGAATGGAAGACCGTGAAGGTCGCCCTGGAAGGCAGTTACGCTCCATGGAATCTGACCTTGCCGAACGGAAAAATCTCGGGGTTCGAACCGGAATTACTCGACAATCTGTGCAAGCGGGTCAACCTGCAATGCGAGCCGGTCGCCCAGGACTTTGACGGCCTCATTACCGGCCTGCAGGCCGGCAAATTCGATGCTGTGATGGATGCCCTTGCAATCACACCCGAACGTCAACAGGTCATTGCCTTCTCCAAGCCCTACGCTGCAACGCCGGCCGCGTTCGCGACAATAGATGGGCACGGATTGGCGAACACGACAGGAAAAACCTCTTCGCTCAAGCTGACTGGCGACACCAAAACCGACAGCCCCATGATCGCCCCGCTGCGCGATCAACTGAAAGGGAAATCGATCGGCATTCAATCCGGCACGGTTTATACGAAGTTCATCAACGACAACTTCAAAGACATCACTTCCGTACGCCTCTACAAGACCTCGGCCGAACGTGACCTCGACCTGGTCAACGGGCGCGTCGACATAGCCTTCGACGACGTCACCTACTACGCCGGAATCGCCGACAACAAAGACACCGCCCGAATCCGGATCGCCGGACCAACCATCGGCGGCGCGGTTTGGGGGCCGGGAGAAGGTCTTGGGTTTCGCAAACAGGATACGGATCTGAAAGCAAAATTTGACGCAGCCATCACGGCAGCACTAGCAGACGGTACCGTGACGCGCTTGTCGGAAAAGTGGTTCAAGACCGATGTGAAGCCGTAAGCGTGCGGCATTGCATGACGCCGTTGCGCGTCGAGGCGGAGATCAGTCTTTGCTAGACTGGCTTTACGATGGCATTTGCCAGGTCAACGACATGAACCGCCTTCCTCCTCTTCGAGCCTTGCAGATATTCGATGCCGTCATTCGTTACGGAGGCGTCGTAGCCGCCGCCGAGGCGCTTCACGTGACGCCCGGTGCGATTAGTCAGCAGATTCGCGTCCTTGAAGACTTTCTCGGGGTCGCGCTTTTCGAGCGGGAGAACACGGGCCTGCGGCCGACCCCGCTCTGCGAGCTGTACCACGCGCACATCTCCCGGGGGTTCGAGTGCTTTCATAGCGCCCAGGCGGCGCTCAAGGCGCAGACGGGCCGTCGGCTCACCCTGATGACATTTCCGTCCGTGGCGACCCATTGGCTTGCCTCCAGATTGGACACGTGGCACACCATCTGCCCTCATGTGCAGGTCCATGTCGAGGTCGTCGACCACGAAACCAGTATCGCCGCGCGAAGTGCCGACGTCCGGTTAACGTATGGGGCACTCCCGACTGACGGAACGCCCTATCACGTCGTCTTTACGGACAGGGTTGCACCAGTGTTCGCACCCTCGCTACTGCAGGCGGAAAAACCAATCTCGCAACCGGCAGATATCTTGCGATACCCGCTGATTCACGTCGAGTGGGGGTGGGCAAACATGTCGCCACCAACGTGGGGACACTGGTTGCATGCGGTTGGCGTGCCTCTGCCCGAGGGCTTGGCGCCACTCACTTACTCCGTTTCCGGCATGGCAATCGATGCGGCAATTCGGGGAAGAGGCATTTCGTTGGGACAGGGCTTTTTTGCCATTGATAGCATCAAGCGACACGAACTCGTCGCGCCGTTCAAGGTCGCTCTACCCATGCCGTTCCCCTACTTCATTTGCTGGAAGCGAACTGCGGCAGACTCCCCTGCAACCAGGCAATTTCTCGACTGGCTAATTGCCGAAGCCGAGCAGACGGGACGCGACATTAAAGCCATGTTTGGTGAGTGAATCGTCGATCCTCACCGAACAACGCCGGTACCGCTCCGGGCTATGGCGAATGCCATTGCGCCCGTCGCAAGTAACACTCAGCCAACCGGCGATGCGTCGCGACTCATGACCAGTGCGAGCGACTCGGAGAGAATCGATTTCGCCAGTTTGTCGTTGTCAACGGCGCGCGCAAGCGTAATGGCCCCCACGATGGTCGCGACGATACCCAAGCCAGCGTCTTTGCTATCACTGGATGCCGCTTGCGCTATTCGTGACGCCAGTTTGCGCACGTAACCTGTGAGCAGTTCCCTGACATCCGGATTTGCATGACGCGCTTCCCCGGCAAGCGCGCACAGCGCACATCCAGTGCCGGGATTCTTCACGTGACGCTCATTGAGGAAAGCTTCGGCAATAGCCTGCAGGGGCGTTTCCCCACGCTTTGCCGAGCCGCTTGCGAGCGAAGCCATGCGCTTCTCGCTCTGACTCACCGCGTGCTCGAGCGCCTCCAGGATCAACGCATCACGCGACGAAAAATGGCCGTAAAACGCACCGTGCGTCAGCCCCGCGCTGCGCATGCAGTCGGCGACGCCAAGCGCCTCGATGCCGTGTTCGCGAATCTGTCGTGACGCGTTCTCCAGAACCCGCTGCCTACTCTCAGCCTTTTGTGCCTGCGAATAACCCATTTTTCCGCCTCATCACGCTTGACAAACTGCATGATGAGCATAATACTGAATTTCTGCATGATAATCAACATACAGAATGAGATGTTGACAACGTTCATGCCAGCTTGGATGCAGCGGCTGTCCTGCGCTGCTTAACAGAGATTTTTTCGAGGTTTTTGCGCCGCCAGCAGATGCGGCTTGGGACGTGATCTCGCGGCGTAATACACAGGAGAAGGAAATGCGTTTTACCGGAAAGACAGCGCTCGTCACTGGCGGCAACAGCGGCATTGGCTTTACTACAGCGAAGCTTTTGATCGCCGAAGGCGCCCGTGTTGCGATTACCGGCCGCGATCGCGCAAAACTGGATCAGGCAGTATCCGAGCTCGGCGAAAACGCGCTTGGCATTCAGGCCGATCTCGATGATGAAACCGCGATCGAGTCGACGTTCAAGCAGATCCAGGCAGCATTCGGGTCCCTCGACATCGTCTTCGCTAACGCCGGAATCTCCGGTCCGACGCCGCTCGGCGGCACGACCGCTGCTGCATTTGAGGCGATTCTTCGCACCAATCTCACCGGTGTGTTTCTCACGGTTCAATCGGCCCTGCCGTTGATGAGCGCCGGAGGCTCGATCGTATTGAACGGTTCCGTGATGCGCGAGCTGGGCTCGCCCGGGTCGGCCGCTTATTCCGCAACGAAGGCGGGCGTCACCGGCATGGCAAAGGTGTTTGCGTCGGAACTCGTGCAGCGTGGCATTCGTGTCAACACCGTGATTCCCGGCGGCACACGCACACCGATCTGGACGCGCGGCGCACGGGCCGGCGCAACGCTTGACGCGACCGAAGAGGCGTTGGCACCGCGCGTTCCGATGGCTCGCCTCGCTGCACCTGAAGAAGTTGCCAAGGCCGTGCTTTTCCTCGCGTCCGACGATGCTTCGGGGATCACGGCGGCGGAAATCGTCGTCGACGGCGGCACGATCGGTGCGCCGTGGGGAGCGCCTATGTTCCGCAAGGGGTGAAGGCACTCGAGGTTCCGGGAGCGGCTTGATCAGCTTAGGACAGCGACGCGCAGTCCTAAGCTGCCGGCTAGTTTGCTACCGCCAGATCGAAGACTCGTTCCTGCGAACCTCCTTTGGGGCGCCCATTTCCAAAGGCTACACGGACGGACGAAGGCCCTCCCAAGCACGCTGTAGCAGTGCTCTAAGCGGCCCCTCCTCAATCGGTCGCGGGTTCCAGTATGGATTCGACAATGCCACTTCGCACGCGTGATCGAGATCGGCTTCGCCCAACCCAATCTCGCGAAGCCCTCGCGGAACGCCGAGTTCTTCGTTGAGCTGGTAAAGGCCGTCTGGCGCCGAATCTACGTTCAACGCCCTGGCGATTCGGCCCATCGCCTCATCCGCAACGGTACTGTTATAAGCGAGAGAGTGAGGCAGAACGATTGCGTGAGTCTCAGCATGAGGGAGGTTAAATGTTCCACCCAAGGTGTGGCACAGCTTGTGATGAAGAGCCATGCCAACATTGCCGAGCACCATTCCGCACAGCCACGCACCATACAGGCACTCGCTACGCGCCACTTTGTCCTTACTGTTCTTCTTCACTCCACGCAGGCCGTTGGCGAGTGAGCGAATACCCTCCTCCGCCATTAGAGACATGACGGGATTTCCGTCCTTTGCGTACAGTCCCTCGGCAGCATGAGCGATAGCGTTGAGACCGCTGACAATCGAGAGGCGAACCGGGAGCCCGATGGTCAACTCCGGGTCGTACAGGACCGTCTTGGGGATGACCTTGGCATCGCGACCGGTTTTCTTCAGGCCGTTTTCCGTTATCCCGTAGATGGGAGTCATCTCCGACCCGGCATACGTCGTCGGTATTGCGATAATCGGCAACGACGATTCGAGCGCAATCGCTTTGCCGAGCCCAATCGTCGAACCGCCACCAATAGCCACAGCACAGTCTGCGTCGACCGACTTCGCGTGTTCGCGCGCGCGGCGAGCGTTCTCGATAGGTACGTGCATCTGGGCGCCGTCGAAGACGCCTGCGCTCGCAGGTCCAAGAAGAGACGAAACCACTTCAGCCTGAGCCTTTTGCTCGGGCGTGCAAAGAACCAGCGCCCGGCGAGCACCCAACGTTTCCACTTCCTGTTGAATCAGTTTCATGCTCCCGGCACCGAATACGACTCTCGACGCCTGCGTGGTATAGGTAAACTCATACATGAGATTAGCTCCCTGTGTGGTCAAACGGTACAGCTCGCTTAGATGTAGTCGACCTGGTGGCGAGCGATACGAACGTCACCCACGATCTGCTTCACTCGCAGATGCTCAGGGTGCGACGCATACGCGTCGAGCGACTCCTGGCTTCCGAACTCTGTGTACAAGACTACGTCGCAGGCATAATCCACAGCGCTTACATTCAACCCGACCTCCAGCCTGGTAAGTCCGGGAATCTTTCCGCTCAGACTCTCGAACGCAGTCTTTACGAGCACAGCGGATTCCTTCTTTTGCTCGGGAGTCTCACCGCGAACGTTCCACATCACGATATGCTTGACCATATTCGATTCCATTAGTGTTGCTTATTACCAGGCCAAATGTTCGAGATGCAACCTCATGACTCAAGTATGCATATCAGTTGGGCCTCGCCACGCACCAAGCCCCGCTGAGTTCTAAATCCGGTCTGCCATAGGAAAGTAGTTACGCTTTGTTCTTGTTGTACACGTCGACGAACACGGCCGCGAGCAGAACGATACCTTTGATAACCTGCTGATAATCCACACCGATGCCCATGATGGACATGCCGTTGTTCATCACGCCCATGATGAAGGCGCCCACAACCGCTCCGACCACCTTTCCGACACCACCAGAGGCGGAAGCGCCGCCGATGAAACACGCTGCGATGACGTCGAGCTCGAATCCCGTGCCAGCCTTCGGCGTTCCACTATTCAGACGTGCGGCGAAAATCAGACCTGCCAGCGCTGCAAGGACGCCCATATTCACAAAGGTCAGGAAGCTCACTGCCGGAACGCTGACACCCGACAATCTCGCTGCCTTTGCATTGCCGCCAACCGCGTAGATACGTCGACCGATCGTGGTGCGATTCATGATGAACGTGTACACACCAATCAGCACAGCCATGATGACGAGCACGGTAGGCAGGCCACGATAGGATGCAAGCAGGTAGCAGAAGAACACTATCAGTGCCGTAAGGACGAGATTCTTCGCCACGAACATCGAGAACGAGCCACTCTCGACGCCATGTTTCGCCGCGCCGGCGCGATGCCGAAGCTCAATCGCGAAAAAAAGCGCGCCGACAAACGCGCCAAGGACTATCGAAGTGATGTGAAGTGCCTGTCCGTGAAAAAGGTCCGGGATAAAACCCGAACTCACGGCGCCGAATGCATCAGGGAACGGGCCGATGGACTGACCTTGCAGAACGAGGTTTGTCATGCCGCGGAAAACCAGCATGCCGGCCAGCGTCACGATGAACGAAGGCATCCGCCAGAACGCAATCCAGTAGCCTTGCACAGCGCCGATCAGCGCGCCGGCCGCAATACAGATGATGGTTGCCCAGATATAGTTGACCTCAAACTGCACCATCAATACTGCCGCCAACGCGCCCACCAAACCGGCCGTTGAACCGACGGACAGGTCGATGTGGCCTGAAACAATCACCATCAGCATGCCAAGGGCCATGATGACGATGTAGCTGTTCTGAAGCACCAGATTGGTCAGATTGAGCGGTTGCATCAATACGCCGCTCGTCGAGACCTGAAAGAAGACCATGATGATGACGAGCGAAATGAGCAGTCCATACTCGCTGCCAATACGCTTCACCACACCCAAAACTTCGCTTTTCTTAACCTCGGCGCCTTCGGCGACCACTGGAGAGAGTGCCTTACGCATTTTCGATGCCTCCATTTCGCATAATCGCCCGCATAATCTTTTCCTGCGAGACTTCTTCTGCGGTGAATTCGCCGACAAACCGGCCTTCGTTCATGACGTACACGCGGTCGCACATGCCAAGCAGCTCGGGCATTTCCGAGGAAATCATGACCACACACTTACCTGCCGCAACCACCTGATTGATGATGTTGTAAATCTCGTACTTCGCTCCCACATCGATGCCTCGCGTGGGCTCGTCGAGAATCAGTACCTCGGGTTCAGAGAACAGCCACTTGCTCAGCACCACCTTCTGCTGGTTTCCACCCGACAGGTTGCCAACGACGTGGGTAACGCCTTGAGCGCGGATCCGGAGCTTCTTTAGAAAATCGGTCGCAACCTTGATCTCCTCGTGCTCATCGACGACGCCAAATCTGGAGACCCCAATCAGGTTCGCCAGCGTGATGTTTCGCTTGATGTTGTCGTCCAGGAGCAGACCGTTGCCTTTCCGGTCTTCTGTCACGTAGGCGATACCCGCTTTGATGGCCTTCTGTACCGATGAAACGTCGACCTGCTTTCCGTGCATCAGCACCTGGCCCGTGATGTCCTGACCATACGTGCCACCGAAGACGCTCATGGCAAGCTCCGTGCGACCAGAACCCATCAGCCCTGCGATGCCAACGATTTCGCCCTTGCGTGCCGCCAGATTGACGCCTTTGATGACGGCACGGTCCCTCTGCGTGGGATGCTGCACACGCCAATCCTTGACTTCAAAAATGACTTCGCCGATGTTCGGCGTACGTGGCGGGTACCGGTCGGACATCTCGCGGCCGACCATCGCCTTGATGATTCGGTCTTCGCTCACGCTCTCGGCTTTGCAGTCGAGGGCGTCGACCGTCGAGCCATCACGGATAACAGTGATTCCATCCGCGACGCGCGAAATCTCATTCAGCTTGTGCGAAATGATGATTGACGTCACACCGCGCGACTTGAGTTCGAGCAGAAGACTAAGCAGTGTGTCGCTGTCTTTTTCATTCAGGCTTGCGGTAGGCTCGTCGAGAATCAACAGGCGAACCTCTTTAGACAATGCCTTCGCAATCTCGATGAGTTGCTGCTTGCCAATCCCAAGCGTGCCGACCGGTGAATCTGGCGAGTCTGAGAGGCCGACCTTCGCCAGCAACGCCTTTGCCTTCGCACGCGACACCTGCCAATCGATGACGCCGCGCTTCGACTGTTCGTTACCCAGATAGATGTTCTCGGTAATCGAGAGCATCGGTACGAGGGCTAGCTCCTGGTGGATGATGATGATTCCGACTGCCTCGCTATCGGAAATATCGGCGAATGCCCGCTCCTGACCGTCGTAAAGGACGTCGCCAGAATAGGAGCCGTGCGGATAGACGCCACTGAGGATCTTCATCAGGGTCGATTTTCCCGCGCCGTTTTCTCCGCAAATGGCGTGAATCTCGCCCTGACGGACCTTCAGATTGACGTTATTCAGAGCTTTGACAGCGCCAAAGCTTTTCTGAATTCCGCGCATCTCCAGAATGGTATCCATGGTCAAATTCCTCTGATTGGTCACGCTCGCGAGCGTGTCTGCGTGAAGCGAGGCCCTGGTGGGCGCCCCGCCACGCGGACGTTCAGATGCCTTACTTGATTTGGGCCTGCGTGTAGTAACCGCTGGTCACCAACTCCGACTGGTAATTGGCCTTGTCTACCAGGATTGGCTTCACGAGATAAGTCGGAACGATCTTCGTTCCGTTGTTGTAGCTCTTCGTGTCGTTGACAGGCACCTGCTTGCCGCTCAGCGCGTTGTCGACCATTTCGGCGGTCACGCCAGCAAGCTTGCGAGTGTCCTTGAACACGGTCGAGGTCTGGTCGCCCCGAACAATGTTCTTGACGTTCTGGATGTCTGCGTCCTGTCCCGTGACAACGGGCATGGTTTGCTGGGCCGAACCGTATCCGATGCCCTTAAGCGATGAGATAACGCCAACTGCAATTGCATCATTGGGCGTCCAGACCGCGTCGAGGTGGTCCTTGCCGTAGAACGCGCTCAGCAAGTTGTCCATTCGAGCCTGAGCCGTCGCGCCATCCCAGTTGCGCGTCGCGACTTTATCGAAGGCAACCTGTTTGCTCCGAACCACAAACTTGCCGCTATCAATGTACGGTTTGAGGACCGACATGCCACCCGCGTAGACCATATGGGCGTTGTTATCGTCCGATGAACCACCGAACACTTCGATATTGAACGGGGTTTTGCTGCCGGCCTTCTGCCATGCGCTGACGATGCTCTGTCCTTGAAGAACGCCAACGCCATAGTTGTCGAAGGTTGCGTAGTAGTCGACATCCTTGGTCTGGCTAATCAGACGGTCGTACGAGATGACCTTGATGCCTTTCTTCTGCGCGAGCGCCAGAGCGTCAGAAAAGGTCTTTCCGTCGATCGGTGCGATGACCAGTGCTTTGACACCCTTCGCAAGCATGTTCTCGACCTGGTTCACCTGCGTCGGAACGTCGTAGTTTGCGTACTGGAGGTCGGCCGAGTAGCCTTTCGCCTTCAGTGCATCAACCATGCTTTTGCCGTCGGTAATCCAGCGGGATTCAGTCTTGTCGGGCAGTGAAATGCCAATAACACCCTTATCCTGGGCGAAAGCAGCGCCAGACATTGCCGAGAAAGCTGCCGAAGCAGCCAGGATGAGCGCGACATTTTTCAGAATTTTCATGACTTCGTCTCCTATTTAGGAATGCGTATTTGTGTTGCCGGTTTATGAAGTACAGAATCCTCGGCCGACGCCCGAAGGCGTCAGCCATTCAAATGCTTAACCGATCAAGACCTCTGCACCCGCTTCTTTGGAAGAAGCGAACATGGCCTCGATGACACGGCTAATGTTGTACGCCTGCGTAGCCGGCACAACCGACTGCGTGCCGTTGCGCAAAGCGTCGAAGAACGCGTTCGATTCCCGATCGAAGTACACCGGGTTGCCGATTTCGGCGATATCGGGCGAATACTCCGTCTTTTTTGTTGCCCAGATTTCCGGGAAGCTGGTCTCCTGCCACTCGGTCCAGCCCTCCGGATGGTCGCCTTTGCCCGCGTCATAAATCTTGTAGCTCGCGGGCAGCGAGCGGGAAGACATGATGCCTTCCGTTCCGTAGGCGGTGATGTCCCAGCTCTCGGTCCACGGCAAGACGTCCCACGACATGAAGTCGACAGTGACAATCTTGTCTTCATAGTTCAGCACCGCGCCTGCTGCGTCTTCACGCGATTCGTCACCGTGAAAGTTCGGGAACTTGGTGATACGCGCGTTGACAGAGCGGGGCAAGCCGAAGTGCAGAAGGATGCGGTCCACCAGATGGCATCCAATAACGAATACCGCGCCGCCAATATCACCTGGCTGGGTCATGTGCGGCGTTCCGGCCTCATCGTGCGAGCAGCCGCCGTGGGCGCGCACCTGAACAACTTTGCCGAGGCGTCCGCTCTTGAGTGCCGCCTGCATGGCATCGACCGATGGTGCAAAACGCCAGCAATAGCCGACTTGCACGAGTCCGCCCGTACGCTCCACAGCCTCGACGATGCGCTTGGCGTCGACGGAACTGCGGCCAGCAGGTTTCTCGCACAACACTGCCTTGCCCGCCTCGAGCGCTTCAATGGTCAGATCGGCCATCTTCTCGCTCTTGGAGTGGACGAGCACGACATGAACATTCTCGTCCGCCAGGATATCTTCCTTCGAGCGCGCCTCGAGACCGAGCGCGTCGACGAACGGTGTGAGCAGCGGGCTTTTGTCCCACGCACCGAGCATCTTTGCGTCGGTGCGACGCTGGATTGCCTTGACCCGCCCGGACGTATGGGGGTGAGTGATGCCAAGACATGCTACGCCGAGCGTTTCGTTGGGACCGATCTTTCGCGTCATGACCTATCTCCTCCAGATTTCCCGTTACACCTTGACGGCTTTGCCCGACAACGCCGACTCGAGCGCGCAGTCCGCCAGACGCAGCGCCTTCAGCCCGTCCTGAACGGAGGTCGGCAAAGGCGAGTTGGCGTTCAGTGCGTCGACGAAGGCTTCGAGTTCGGCCTTGTATGCAGCCTCGTAGCGCTCGAGGAAGAAGTTGAGCAGCGGCTCGCGGACGTCGGTCGCTTCCTTGGACCAGCGTCGAATCGTCGAACGACGCAGGTTTTCCTGCAGGAGCATTCCCTTCGAACCCGACACTTCCATGCGCTGGTCGTAGCCGTACACGGCTTCGCGACAGCAGTTGATGTGGCATTGCTTGCCTGAAGCTGTCCGCAACTGCACCATCACCGTATCGAAGTCGGTCAGCTTCTCAAGCGACTCGTCGACGAGACGGCTGGCCATGGCCATTACCTCGACCGGTTCTTCGCCGAGCAACCAGCGAGCCATGTCCAGATCGTGGATCACCATGTCGCGGAAGATACCGCCCGAGTGCTCGACATAGTCACGCGGAGGCATGCCCGGGTCACGGCTCGAAATAATGACCTGGCGCACTTCGCCGACGTCGCCTGCGTCGATCGCTTTGCGGAAGGCTTGCGATGTCGGGTCGAAACGTCGATTGAACGCGAGCATGACGCGACCGCCCAGTCGCTCGACTTCGTTTGCCGCGGCCAGCGACTTCTCCATGTCGAGGTCGATAGGCTTCTCGCACAGAACAGCCTTGCCGCGTTTGACGGCTTCGAGCATGAACGTGATGTGCGTATCCGTCGGCGTACCGATGACCACTGCGTCGATGTCGTTGCGCTCGAGGACGGCTGCCGCGTCCGTCGAGGCCTCGCAGCCCAGACGGCTAGCTAGCGACTTAGCCGCACTTTCAACGGGGTCTGCCACCACGACCAGTTTTGCGTTCGGGCTCGCGGCGACGTTGCCAGCGTGAATGCGACCAATGCGGCCGGCACCGAGTACGGCGATTCGAATCATGTGAGTCTCCAGAAATACGTTGTCGGTTAAGGTCGAAAGCTTCAGGCAGAAGTCGCGGTTTTTGCCGAGAACTGCGCGATGGTGGTGTCGTAAGCGCGCTTTGCCATCTCGTCGAGCGGAAATTTCCGGTGCACCTCGGAGATGAGTTCCACGCCGTAGTACGGCAGCGTGCAGCCTGCTTGCTCAAGGGCGTCGACGAAGGCCGGGCAGTCACCTGCACCTTCGCCACAAAGCTGGCGGTTAAAGGTCGAGTCGTCGAACAACGACCCCTTAACCTGTGCGCCGACGTCATCCATCTCTACGCCCTTGATGAAGCGCGCGGGGATCTGGGCGACTTCGCTATAGGGGCTGCCACCGCGTGCTACGTGCCAGTGGTCAACCATCAGGCCACCATTGGGTTGGTTGGCGCCTTGAGCAACCTGCAGCGCTTCTGCGATGTTTCGAATGGGAGAGAAAGGCATGAACTCGATTGCAACCGTGGCGCCAACCGCCGCCACGTCCTGGCAAAGCTTCCCGAATTCGTCGGTCATGCGGGGAAAGTCGGCCGGATTCTTGTCGAAGGGGCTCGCACCGATTTTCAGATTGCGCATGCCCAGTTCGCGACCCAGTTCGATGAAACGGCGGCGGCAATCGTCCGACTTGGCGCGCGCCTCGCCGTCGAAGTACCAGTCCATGAGGATCTCGAGCTCGAAGTACTTCATGCCCGTGTCGTCCAGAATCTTCTTGACGCCGGACACGCCGTACTTCCCGATGCTGTACTCGAGGTCATCGAGAATGAGACCGATACCGCTCCAGCCGGCACGCGAAGCTGCTTCGCAGCGGTCGCGCAGCGGGAACGGGCTGATTTCGTTCGGTGCACACGGATAGACGTCACCAGCGAGTGTCCAGTACGCAGCTAGCAATTCTTTCTTCGCGCTCATATGTAGTACTCCTGTATCTCTCAATGTCATCAGTTTTTTCGACGGCACGCTCCCGCGCACCAAACGATTACGGGATTGCCCGCGTGGGCTTCGTGGACGTCGCGAGGGTGAAGTCCCACGAAACAGACCAAAACGGTGATAAGACCCCGACGCGCTCACCAGCTTCCGGGTCGTCAATCTTGCTGAATTCAGCGATGAGTTCACGCTTGACGCCGAAGACCGCGTCTTCGGGGAGATACGGACAGTCGGGCGTAAAAATGTGAGTGATGACCGGGTCAAAGCCAGGCGCGGTCACGATGAAGTGCAGATGAGCCGCTCGGTTAGGGTGTCGGCCTATTGCGGCGAGGAGCTTACCGACCGGACCATCCGAAGGAATCGGATAGTGACGCGGCTTGACAGACTTGAACCAGTAGCGGCCTTCAGCATCCGACGTAAAAACGCCGCGGAGATTTGAGTCAGGCTGAATGCCTTTCTGCTGCACGTCATAGAAGCCGTCGTCGTTGGTCTGCCACACCTCGAGCTTCGCGTTAGGAATCGGGTTTCCCTTGATATCGGCAACCCGGCCTTCAACAACCATGGGCTCGCCCTTTCCGTCCAGGCAGATGTTCGCGCCGTTCGGATATTCAGGTGCGTTGGCGATGTAGAAGGGACCCAGAATCGTGTTCGGCGTAGCACCGCTCGGACGACGATGATTGATTGCATCAACGAGCATCGAGACGCCCAGAACGTCCGAGAGCAGGATGTACTCTTGCCGCCAGTCCGTGCACATTTGACCCGTCTCGGTCAGGAAGCGAATGGCGGTGAACCACTCTTCATGCGTCGGCTCAATTTCCTTGACCGCAGCATGAAGATGCTTGACCAGAACCGACATCACTTGACGCAGGCGAGCGTCGGCATCTTCGCTCATACGGGCATTGACGACTTCGGCCGAGCGAGCCTCATCGAAATAAGGCGATGCGGACGGAACTGCAGAGGTTGCGCTTTGCATTACGTGTCTCCATCAATCTCTTCTGTAGCTTTGAGACGAGTCTATATTCGTCGTGACTGGCAAAACAGAGCTAGAAAGGGAAAGTCTTTCGCGCTGGGTGGGAAGAAACCCCAAAAGCGATGAGCGCAGGCTCACGCTGTCCAATGCCGTTCGTATTCGTTCTGGTGAAACCGCTCGACGAGCGCATCAATGAACAGGCGTACCTTTACAGGTAGGTGTGAGCGAGTCTGAAACGCGATGTTCATGGTTAGGCGAGGAAGGTCCCAGTCGTCGAGCACCGGGACAAGGCGGCCTGCCTTGAGGTCGTCGTAGATGATGTATTTGGGCTGCACCAGAATGCCCATGCCGTCTAACGCGGCGATACGCAATATCTGGCCGTCATTCGATTCCACTAACGGCTTCACTCTGACAACGACGTTCTCACCACCGCGTGTGAATGAAAGCTCGCGTGGATTGTCGGCGAGTTGATAGTTCAGCAGCCTGTGCTTCGCGAGTTCCGCCGGGAAGCGAGGGCGCCCGTTCGCCTCGATGTAGCCGGGCGATGCGGCCAATATGCGGCGTGTCGAAGCCAATCTTCTAATGGTTATGTTGCTATCTGGCTCGAGGACTTTCGTACGAATCGCGACGTCGATGCCGTTCTCGATGATGTCGCAGTAACGGTTAGCCGCTACCACGTCCACTGTAATGTCGGGGTAGCGCGCCGTGAAATCAGGAAGCATCGGGGCGATATGAAGCATGCAGAACGATAACGAGGCGGTGACGCGAAGGACACCGCTTGGACGCACGACCGCTTCCTTGGTGACAGCTTCTGCTTCGCCAAGATCGGCGAGGATGGATTTGCAGCGTCGGTGAAACTCGGCGCCAGCCTCAGTCAGGTAAAGGTTGCGAGTCGTCCTGCGCACCAATTGGACCCCAAGTCTCGCCTCCAACGAAATCAAATACCGACTTGCGGCCGAGATGGAAAGCTCGACAGCTTCCGCAGCCCGGCTGATGCTGCCCGTCTCGGCCACCTCGACGAATAGTTGTAGTTCCTTGAACTGATCCATGCCCTTGCACCATTGCGCCTCGTTCGCCCACGTCCAATCCGGATGCGGGAGCACGCGCGACTTTGCTGAGTCATTTCGTGTGTCGCGTCGGCATCATGATAGTGCCGTGGGTCTATCTTTTAGTCACAAAAACACATCAATAATCTATCAGTTCAGTGGATTCGCCATTCCCTTGACGCCAGGCATGCTTCGCGAGGGCTCGCGCAAACTCGGACGGCTCCCAGTCCTCCCGAAGCGCTCTGAGCATCATCTGGCCTTGGCTCTCCGGCGCGAGTCCCCCGGCGGGCGGATCCCTGTCAAGGTTTGTCGGGAACGCATAGCCTTCGGCGCACGAGGCAATCACCGACAGCGCTTCGAGCCCGGTTATCTTGCCGGTCTTAAACCTGTCCCGAAGGACTGGGTAGAGGGTCTCGGACATGCGTGTTCGATCCACCGCTTCCATCGCCCGACCGTAAGCCGACGAGATTTGAAGCAGGTTTGCCATGCGCTGAACGTGGCTCGTTCGATTCGGCCCGGCTGCGTGAAATAGCGCCGGATTGAAGAAGATGGCATCGCCCTTGGCAAGCGGCACCTGAACGAAGTTGTTCTCGAAATACTCGCGGAAATCAGGTCTACGCCAAGCCAGATAGCCTTGAGCGTATCGCTGCGAGTAAGGCAGGAGTTTGGTCGGACCGCTCTCAACAGGCATGTCGCTGTGCGCAACGGCCCCTTGCAGCGTGAGAAAAGGCGACATCCAATGCACGTGCGCTGGAAAAGACGCCGCCATCTCAGCCGTCTGGAAGCCCAGATGGTAATCACGATGGGCTTGCTGTGCCTCGCCGCCGGGTCTGACAACATTGACCTGCGACGTAACCTGAAAGCACGGGCCAAGCCATGCCTCGGCGGCCGCCGGCAGCCAAGGGTTCGAAAAGTATCTGGCGAAGACCTCCGGTGCCGCAAGGCAGAGTTTTTCCTGCGCGTTCCAGATACGATCGTTTGCGCCTGCTTTCGCGAAATGGTCAGCCTTCGAGCCCGATTTCTTCTCGGCTTCAATAATCGATTCGAAGATGGCCGTCGCCTCATCCACGCACCCTGTGTCGGCAAAAGCGTGCTTGAGCACAAAGACGCCCGCTCCATCTCGCAGGACCCCGGCCCACTCCGACAGTAGCTGAAGCCTTTCCGTTTCAGACGAGCGCACTTCTTCCAGCTCGCGGCATTCGTATACAGGAATCGCTTGAACCGACTTTGCCGCGTAGCGTAGCCCACGCTCCGCCGCCGCGTTGAGCGCCGTCACTAAATCACCCAAGCTGCAGTCGCTTTCGCGATACCAATTAGTTCGCTCAGCGAGATAGTCTTCGCGTCGGTCGTCCATACGTGCCTCCCATTTTCGATGTAGGATAGCTCGCAAAGCACAGATCGAATTATCAGAAATACATCAAAAAACTATCAACAATGGAGGGTCGGATTGGCTCACCGCTTCTTGATCAAGGAAATTGCCCTTCAGGCAGGGCTTGGAGTGGCAACTGTTGATAGGGTGCTGAACGGACGCGCAAACGTCCGGGAGCACACTCGCAATCGGGTTGAGCAGGCGATAAAAGAACTTGAGAAACAGGAGCTAAACCTGGCGAACACGGGGCGCAAGCTCATGGTCGACGTGGTAGTAGAAGCGCCGGCGCGGTTCAGCGACGAGATAAAAAATGCGCTCGAGGCGGAACTCGCGTTAATGCACCCGGCGGTTGTTCGTCCGCGCTTCCTGTTGCGGGAGACGATGACGACGCCCGAAGTCGTGGATGCCCTTCGGTCTATCGCCCGAAGAGGCAGCCATGGTGTTTTTCTGAAGGCCCGCGACGTTCCCGAGATTGCCGAGGTGGTCCGCGAACTCCAGCATCACGGCATTCCTGTCGTCACCGTCTTCACCGACATACCGCTGTCGGGCCGCATCGCCTACGCCGGACTCGACAATCGCGTCGCTGGAGCCACGGCGGCCTACCTTCTGGGCCTTTTGCTGGGCCCCCAGCCGGCTAATGTGTTGATAACGATGAGCGACGAGCATTTCCGGGGCGAAGAAGAGCGCGAGATAAGCTTTCGTCGAGCACTCCGCAAGCACCACCCCCGACTCAGACTGATTGATGCAAGCGGCGGACATGGCCTTGATTTGCCAACTGAAGAGCGAGTCCGAAGCGTTCTCAACGATGGTACTGATATCGCTGCCGTGTACTCCATGGGAGGGGGTAACGTCGCGATTCTTCGCGCGCTGGAAGCGCAGCAGCAAGCTCCGGTCTGCTTCATCGGTCACGACCTGGACAAGGATAATGTGCAGCTTCTACGCGCTGGAAGGATTCAGGCAATCTTGCATCATGACCTCCGACAGGACATGCGCTCCGCGTGTCATCATGTCATGCACTTTCACAAGCTCCTGCCAGCATCCTCTGTCGCGTCATCTTCTTCGGTCGTAGTCGTGACGCCAGAAAACATTCCAGACCACATCGCCAGTCGTTTCCGCGATTGATTCGACCGCTCATAAGTGCAGACGCAGCGTCTGATAGGTCCGAAAGAAAGTCGTCACCCGGACCTATCCACAGCATCAGAACGTCGTCGCCAACCCTGCAATAACGCCAAACTGGCTTTTGCCATAGTTGGGGTTGGTGCTCGAGGTGCTTCCGTTGACCGGGTCGTTGTTGATATTCGCGCCATACAGACCACTGTCGAGGCCGATGTTAGACGACGAACTGTTTCTAACGTACGCCAGCTCCGTGTACAGGAGCGTTCGCTTGGACAGCGAATAGTTCGCCCCCAACGTGTAGAGGGTTGCGTTCCCGTTCCCGTTGTTTGCATTCGCGTGATAGACGGCGCCGGTGATAGCAAGTGCGGGCGTCGTCTGCCAGATCGCACCAATCCACTCATGATTAACGGCTGTCGGGAGGCTCGTTCCTGCCGGCAACGCTGACGGGGTCGCCGTGCCAAAATAGCCCGCATTCGATGCGTTCGGAGCGCTCAGATGCTGGTAGCCAACGTATCCGGTCACAGGACCGAATGCGTACGTCAAGCCCGTGAGAATCGAGCGGGAAGCAAGGTACACGTTGCTGAATTGGCCGTTTCCGTCGCGAACCTCGTCATAGGTCGCCTGCCAGAAAAGGCCCTTGTTCGCGTAAGAGAGTTTGATACCATCCGAGCGGCCCTGCGAGCTTCCGAGTCCGCTGGAAGTACCGAGTTGACCCGGTGCGCTTCCAGGATTTCCCGCATTCCACGTCGACGAATTCGTCAAATCATACTGGCCTTGCAGGGTAAAACCGCCGATCGTCGGCGACAGGTACTCCGCGCCGTTCCCTGCCTGCGAAAAGATGCGGCCGCGTACCAGCGTTCCAATCGCATACTTCTTTGTTTGCTGTGGGTCGACGTCGCCCGAGTATTGACTTATTTCAGCCGATCCCATGTTGCCGAACTTGATTTGACCCCAGGTGTCATTCTGCAAGCCTACTGTCGCCTGTCCCTCGAAGAAACTTCCGTTCGCGAAAGCCCCGGTCATGGTATTCAGTCGGGACTCGAGCGTGAAAATTGCATGGGTGCCGCCGCCGAGGTCCTCACTGCCTTTGAGACCAAATCTCGATTGCGCCCAGCCTCCACTTTGCGCACCGAATACATGCCCCTTCGGTAGATTGGTCTCGTATGCGATACCGTTGTCCACGATGCCGTATAACGTGACGCTGCTCTGAGCCATCGCGGTTGCCGTCGCAGACAATGCGAACACGCCGAACAGAAGTTTCTTCATCGCTATCTCCATTAATATAGTTGTACTACGTACTTCCCCTGCTACCGAAAGTGCTCACACCTTTCCCAGCGTCCGTCTATCTTTGATCAAATGCGACACGGCTGAAGGACGTGGAGTCTCAGAGACGCTCGCAGGGAAGGAAATGAGAAGAAAGAAAAAACAAGCACTGGAGTGAGGCTTATGCGGAGGGTAATAATTTCCGTGGGGCACGTCTCCTGAACTGCGCTTGTATTTTTGCCCGAGTGTATATTCCCCATCCACTCGAACAAAGAGCAGAAAGGGGAATCTCTTTCGTGAAATCAGGGAAAATGCGCGTTAAAGCAAGTGTGCAAGAGCCTTTCAGCGTTATGCCTCGTCACCTCCTCGCGGTTAACCCCTGTATTCCTGTCGACGTCTCATCGATTACGGTTCGAGCGTTCCCCATGCGAAGAGACACGTTCTTCTCAGGAACCAACCCAAATGGTCCGTGAGCAGTCTCACGCCGCCTAACGCACCCATACGGAGATACGTATGAAGTTCAAGCAACTGTCTGTTTTTGTTGTTTCAGCAGGTATGGCTTTGAGTCTCCTCTCACTTCCGACGTTGCAAGCTCATGCAGCGACAACCGATGCCGGCGCCTCCGATAGTGCGATGTCGAAGCAAGAGATGAAGGCGCAAAAGAAGGCCGACCGCAAGGCGCGCCGTGCGAAGAAAAACGCCGAACTCAGCAAGCTGGAAAAGAACGGGTACAGTCCGGCGGGGAATCAAACGAACTATCCGCAGAATCTGCAGAATGCCGAGCAGAAGGCGAATGGTCAAAAGCCTACCAACGCACCTGCGGTCGCACCTTGACGCTTTACGCGTACTGAATCGCACGCGTGGTCAAGCCGATGATGGCTCGAGTCGCGCGGGCGATCGAACAGGATCGTGGGTTGACTGCCGTCGTGTGACGGCCTCCACCTCTGCCCACAAAAAGAAGGCTACGTAAGCGCCATCCCTCCTTCAGCCTCACTCCACCTCGCAACCCATCCGGGCAACTCCGGCGACGGCTGCGTAATCGCCGACAGTTCCAGCAACTCGGCAGTCGTCACAACGCCGCCACTTCGCTTCAGGAACCGTGCGCGCACGACAGCCAATGCGACTTGCACATCATCGCGCACGAAACCTTGTTCGATGAAAATGTGCTTCTCATCCCAACCGATAACGCGAGTCTGAACGTTATAGCAGTCGCCAAGCTCGAGCGACCGATGAAAACGCATCGTTTCCAGTGTGACGACTGGATACCAGCCTTGTGCCTTCAATTGCCGCCACAGACCACTGCGCATCATCAGATCTACGCGCGCCAAATCGAGGATCGTGAAGTAACGGCCGTTGTTCATATGAAGCAAGACGTCGAGGTCGTTGAGCCAGACTCGAAAAGGCGTGACACACGTGTCGAGCACGTGCAGCCGACTCCGACGACCACTGGTGATTAACAAAAGCAGCAAACGAATTAGTAGACTCATGCGAAAACCCGGTGATAGGAACGCGCCGTGCGCGGCATAGAACCGTGAATGGTAGTCGCGCAGACAAGATCCGGGACGCAGAAGGCGGGGCAAATCTGTAGAACACTCCCTCGAAAAGACGCGACATGCCGTGGCGAATCACGACATAGACATATGTTGTCCGCGCACGCCTTTCGACAATTGCCAGGCTAATATCGCTCTGGCACGCTAATCAAGGGCAACCCAAGATGACAAAGCCTTCAATCGCAAAACGCCGTAGCGGTGGTGTGTTCTGAACATCTGTTGCTGACGCGCGAACTGTATCACGCGACAATCGTCCGGATTCCAACGTCACCGGCTGTTGTGCAGTGCTTTCTGGATCAGCATCTGGACGTGGCTGCAGGCGTCAAGCAGCAGCTCGAAAAAGACGCCGCTAAAGCGGGCGGATTGCGGATACTGGATCAGCGCTTCGTGGTGATCTGAGGTTGACCCGGTTCGACGGATAGATTTGCAGTTGAGTCTAATGCGGTGTGGCACCTCCCGATAAGGTTGAATCGCGGGTTGTCCACGGTCGGGCGGCGGGTCGCCTGTCACGACCACGACGCTG
>CABFVV010000019.1_pt2 | contig 69664 bp, 60 predicted proteins | sample 8864751 | NCBI WGS metagenome assembly CABFVV01 (sample SAMEA5735770, study PRJEB23740) | soil metagenome | biome: forest; feature: forest soil; material: soil | place: USA | collected 2013-10-13 | depth 0.1 m | reverse complement strand
TGCGGATGGTGCCGCACAAGAACGGCCAGGCCAACGAAGGCCACGCGTGCGTGAAGGGCCGCTTCGCCTGGGGCTACGCGACGCACAAGGACCGCATCACCAAGCCGATGATCCGCGCGAAAATCACGGATCCGTGGCGTGAAGTCAGCTGGGAAGAAGCGCTCACGTACGCGGCGTCGGAATTCCGCCGCATTCAGGCGAAGCACGGCCGCGATTCGATCGGCGGCATTACGTCGTCGCGCTGCACGAACGAAGAAACGTATCTGGTACAGAAGCTCGTGCGCGCCGCCTTCGGCAACAATAACGTCGACACCTGCGCGCGTGTTTGCCACTCGCCGACCGGCTATGGCCTTAAGACCACGCTCGGCGAATCGGCCGGCACGCAAACCTTCGCCTCGGTCGACAAGGCCGACGTCATCATGGTCATCGGCGCCAATCCGACCGACGGCCACCCGGTGTTCGGCTCGCGTATGAAGCGCCGCATCCGCGAGGGCGCGAAGCTGATCGTGGTCGATCCGCGCCGCATCGATATCGTCGATACGCCGCACGTGAAGGCCTCGCATCATCTGCAATTACGTCCGGGCACCAACGTCGCCGTGGTCAATGCCCTCGCGCATGTGATCGTGACCGAAGGCTTGCTGAACGAAGCGTTCATCGCCGAGCGCTGCGAAACGCGCGCGTTCGAGCAATGGCGTGCGTTCGTCGCCCTGCCCGAGAACGCGCCGGAAGCGACCGAGGAACTCACCGGCGTGCCCGCCGCATCCATCCGCGAAGCCGCCCGCATCTATGCCACCGGCGGCAACGCCGCGATCTATTACGGCCTCGGCGTCACCGAACACGCGCAAGGCTCGACGATGGTGATGGGTATCGCGAATCTGGCGATGGCGACCGGCAACATCGGCCGCGAAGGTGTCGGCGTGAATCCGTTGCGTGGCCAGAACAACGTGCAGGGTTCGTGCGACATGGGCTCGTTCCCGCACGAACTGCCGGGCTATCGGCATATCAGCGATTCGATCACGCGCGCGTTGTTCGAGGAAGCATGGAACGTCACGCTGCAGCCCGAACCGGGCCTGCGCATTCCGAACATGTTCGACGCCGCCGTGCACGGCACCTTCAAGGGCCTGTACTGCCAGGGCGAAGACATCGTGCAATCCGATCCGAACACGCACCACGTGTCGGCGGCATTGTCTGCGATGGAATGCATCGTCGTGCAGGACATTTTCCTCAACGAAACCGCAAAGTACGCTCACGTCCTGCTACCGGGTTCGTCGTTCCTCGAAAAGGACGGCACCTTCACCAACGCGGAACGCCGCATCTCGCGCGTGCGCAAGGTGATGCCGCCGGTGCCGGGTTACGCCGACTGGGAGGTCACGGTGATGCTCGCGCGCGCGCTCGGTTATGAAATGGACTACGCGCATCCGTCGCAGATCATGGACGAGATCGCACGTCTCACGCCGACTTTCCACGGCGTGTCGTACAGGAAGCTGGACGAGCTCGGCAGCATCCAGTGGCCGTGCAACGAGGACGCTCCAGACGGTACGCCGACCATGCACATCGACACCTTCGTGCGCGGCAAGGGCAAGTTCGTGATTACGAAGTTCATCGCAACGCCGGAAAAGGTCACGCGCAAGTTCCCGCTGCTGCTTACTACGGGCCGCATCCTGTCGCAGTACAACGTCGGCGCACAGACACGCCGCACCGAAAATTCGCGCTGGCATGACGAAGATCGTCTCGAAATCCACCCGCACGATGCGGAAGAACGCGGCATCAGGAATGACGATTGGGTCGGCATCGAATCCCGTGCCGGACAAACCGTATTGCGCGCGAAGGTGACCGAGCGGATGCAACCGGGCGTCGTCTACACGACGTTCCACTTCCCCGAATCGGGCGCGAACGTGATCACCACCGATAGCTCGGACTGGGCGACGAACTGTCCCGAGTACAAGGTGACCGCGGTGCAGGTGATGCCGGTCGAACAGCCGTCGCAATGGCAGCAGGACTATTCGCGCTTCAACACGGAGCAGCTCGATCTGCTGAAGCAGCGCGAGCTGGCCAACGCAACATCGGGTAAGTGAGGCAAGCCATGGACAATCAGAATCTGATCGACATGGCGAACCGGATCGGCGACTTTTTCGATTCGATGCCGGACCGTGAGGAAGCACTCGCCGGTATCGCCGATCATATCCGCCGCTTCTGGGAGCCGCGCATGCGGCGCGCTTTACTGGCGGCGCTCGATGAGCCGGATGCAAGCGGTATCGAAATGTCGGGCATCGTCAGGGAAGCGCTCGTCAAGCATCGTGACGGGTTGACGCCGGCGGCTGCGGCTGCGGTGTAAGCGAAGGCCGGTCAGCCAGCGGATACGACGCGCGCGAGGCGCGTTCGTGTCAGCGCCTCCTCACAGCGCCGTCTGCTCCGGTATCACGCCACCCACTGCGAACCATGCTTCGCAGTGCCGCAGCAAGCCGTGCAGGTCGGACCCCGTGCGTCCGCGCGCGCTGATGTAGCCGTCCGGCCGCACCAGATAGAACGACGGCCGCGTGCGTCCATACGATTCGGACAGCGCCGGGCCGCCCTCGCCGCTCGTATCGGTCACGCGCCAGATGCGCACCGCGCCCGGCAACAATCTCTCGACTTCCGCAGCCAGCCGCTCCAGTTCCGGGTCCGGCGGCGGTGCGTGCTTCGCGGCCGGATCGAGCGGCGTGTCGTCGACGGCCAGCGGCGGGACCAGCAGGAACAACGAGAAGAACGCCGGATCGTGCAGATCGAAAATGCAACCGACGCCCGGCGCGCGGCCAAGCGGCCCATCCACTACGTGCACCAGCGCATCCGGCGCGCGCTCGCCGGCACGCGGGCCGCCGTCGAGCAGGCGTTCGAGCGTCAGCGGACTGCGCCGATACTGGACCGACAACTCGCTGATCGTCATACGCGCCGCATCGCGCAGCGGACCGAGCGCGGCCAGCACCGGCATCACGCGCTCGCGTAGCAGCTTCAGCGGTCCATGATCGGCCTCGGCCATATGCGTGATGAAGCCCGTTTGCCGCAGCACGTCGCGTTCGATCGGATGCCGTTCACTGTGATACGTGTCGAGCAGACGGTCAGGCGCCGCGCCTTTCAGAACGCGCGCGATCTTCCAGCCCAGATTGAACGCTTCCTGAATGCCCGTGTTCATCCCTTGCGCGCCGGCCGGGCTGTGTACGTGAGCCGCATCCCCCGCGAGGAAGATGCGGCCGACGCGCAGCCGCTCCACCATTCTGCTGTTCAGATGGAAATACGACGACCATGCCAGCTCCGACACGTCGACACGTTCCCGCACGCGCCGGGTAATCAGCGCCTTGCATTCGGCGAGCGACGGCGGCGAGACGTGATTGAGTGGCGGCTCGCCGAGCACAGCGGGCGTGACCGGCGCCGGGACCGGGGTCGGTTCGACCGGATGGTCCGCAATCAGACGGTGACGGCCATGACCCATCGGAAACAGTGCGACGAGACCCTCGCCCGACGCGAAGATATGGAATTCGTCCTCGGGCCAATCGGTTTCGGCATGCACATCGGCCAGCAGGAACGTCTGTTCGAAGGTGCTGCCCGCAAAGCTCACGCCGAGCCGGTGGCGGATCGTGCTGTGCGCGCCGTCAGCCGCGATGACGTACGACGGGCGCAGGGTCTCGGTACGGCCGTCCGCGCGACGCAGCGTCACCTGAATGCTGGCGGAACCCTGCACGAACATCATCAGTTCAACGCCGCGTTCGACGGTCACGCCGAGCGTCGCGAGATGCTCCGTCAGCAACCGTTCGGTTACGGATTGATCGAGAAACAGCAGATAGGGATAGCGCGTGCGCAACGGATCGAAATCGAGGCGCGCGAGACGCATGCCATTGGAAAAAAGATTGGCGATGCGCGCGCGATGACCGAGTTCGAGAAACGGCTCAATCAGGCGGTGCTGTTCAAACAGTTCGAGCGTGCGTGCCTGAATGCCGATGGCCCGTGAATGCGGGTTCGGTTGCAGCGCTTTGTCGATCAGACGCACGGGGATGTGGGCACGCGCCAGACTCATTGCCGCGGCGAGCCCGGTCGGACCCGCCCCAACGATCAGCACCGGCGACGCATCGTGTGCGGCAGCGTCCATGCGGGACTCCGGAGACAACAGATCGTTCTAGTGTACGCCGCCGATAACCCGCTCAACGGTGCGCTGCATCAATCGTGGGGATGATCCATCGCGCATCGATGCTCGGTGGTGCCGAGATCGACTTGCAGCGTGGCGTGCTGCATCGAAAAACGTTCGCGCAGTGTGACGACGATGGCGTCGATCGACTCGTCGCCGGGATGGCCTGCCGGCATCACCAGATGCGCGCTGAGCGCATTGCCGGTGGTCGACAGCGCCCAGACGTGCAGGTCGTGCACGTCGGTGACGCCGGGCTGTTCGGCGAGATAGTCGCGGATATCCTGCAGACTGACGCCGGGCGGCACGGCGTCGAGCGCCATGCGCACCGAATCGCGCAGCAGACCCCACGTGCCAACCACCACAACCGCGACCACGAACAGGCTCATCACCGGATCGAGCCACGTCAAGTTGGTATAGAGAATCACGAGACCGCTGATCGCGACCGCGGCCGAGATGGCGGCGTCCGCGGCCATATGCAGGAACGCGCCGCGAATGTTCAGATCTTCCTTCTGGCCGCGCATGAAGAGCCACGCCGAGAAGCCGTTCACGACCACGCCGACCGCCGCGACGACGAACACCACCAGTCCCGCGACGGGTGCCGGGTTCATCAGGCGACCGATCGCCTCCGCGACGATCACGCCGCACGCGAACAGCAACAACCCCGCGTTGGCGAGCGACGCCAGGATCGACGAACTGCCGTAGCCGAAGGTATAGCGCGCCGACGGACGACGCGCGGCGAGCCACGTTGCGCCCCAGGCGAGCAGCAGGCCGAGCACGTCGGAGAGATTGTGGCCGGCGTCGGCGAGCAGCGCGGTGGAATGCGCGATCACGCCGTAGACGGCTTGAACCAGCACGATCGCTACGTTCAGCCCGACGGCGAGCGCGAAGGCACGGCCGTGGCCTGGGGCGGGTGCGTGGGCGTGGCTGTGGCCGCTGTGGCTGTGGCCAGCGTGATTGTGGGCGCTGTGGCTGTGGCCGGCGTGGCTGCCGTGGTTGTGGTCGCTGTGACTATGGTCGGCGTGACTGCCGTGGTTGTGGTCGACGTGGCTGCTATGACTGTCGGCGCTGCGGTTATGGTCCGCGCCGTGATCATGCGCGATCTGCTTACACATACCGTGCGTGCTCGCCTCGCGCTCATGCGCTTCGTGCCCCTGCGTGCCGTGCCCCTCCGTGCCGCTCCCACCTGCATCGTCGACCTCAGGACGAACCGCGCCGTGCCGAAGCTCGCCCTGATCGCGAGCATCGCCTTCCTGCCCCCCGCCCTGCGCATCTTCCCCATCGATGCCATCGAATTCCCCCTCGAGCCACACCGGCGCGTGGTCGTCCTCGCGCTCTTCGGCGGCCCGGTTCGGGGCGGTAATTTTCTTCATGACGGGTCCAAAGAAAATTCGCCGGCCGGCTCAGCGACATGCTCGAGCATGCCGGCCAGCATCGCGCTGATGTGGCGGTCGGCGGCAAGATAGAACACCTGCTTGCCCTGCCGCTCCGCGCGCACGATCCGAGCCGCGCGCAGCAGCCGCAAATGGTGGCTCACCAGCGACGGCGACAGGCCCAGCCCCTGGGCGATCGCGCCGACCGCGCGCCGCTCGTCGACGCACGCGAGCACGATGCGCAAACGCGTCGGATCGCCAAGCAGGCGAAACAGGTCGGCCAGCGGCACAATCGTCTCCACCGGGCGGTCTTCGAAACTGACAGGCGAGATAGCGGAAGCCATGGCAAGCGGCATCATTGACATACATATGAACAGGTATTCATATGTTATAGATATCGAGGTGACAGGTCAAATTGGAGGGCGGCCCGGCGAGTGTGGGAAAATGCGGCCTCTGCCTCACCCGAATGCCATCCCTCCGTCATGCAACAAGTATTTGACCGCGCTTTCGCGGCGCATCGTGACGGCCGCCTCGACGACGCCGAACGCGGCTACCGCGCGACGCTCGAGGGCAACCCCGTGCACGTCGATGCGTTGCACCTGCTGGGCGTCCTGCGCCACCAGCAGGGCCAGCACGCCGAAGCCGCCGAGCTCGTACGGCGCGCGGTGAACCTGCGCCCGGAAGACGCCGCGCTGCAGTTGAACCTCGGCAATGCGCTGAAGGCGCTCGGCCAGATCGACGACGCCATCGAACAGTTCCGCAATGCGCTTACGCTTGCGCCGTCTTTCCCGATGGCGCACTACAACCTGGGCAATGCATACGCGTCGGTGGGCCGCCACGAAGACGCCGCCGACGCCTTCGAGAAGTCGCTGCGCCTGCAACCGAACGACGCCTCGTCGCATAACAATCTGGGCAATGCATTGCACGCGCTCGGCCGGCATACGGAGGCGATCGCGTCGTTCCAGCGCGCGCTCGAACTGCGCCCTGGGCATGCGGGTGCGCTCAACAACATGGGCATGTCGCTGAACGCGCTTGACCGCGCGAACGAGGCGATCCCGCGCTTCCAGGCGGCACTGGCAGCCGAACCGCGTTTCGTCGCCGCACATTTCAATCTCGCCAATACGCTCGACGCCACCGGCCGCCACGCAGAAGCGGTCGCCTCTTTCCAGGCGGCGCTCGCCTTGCAGCCGAACCTGCCGCCCACCATCTTCGGGCTCGGCAACGCGCTCGCGGCGCTGGGACGCCATGCGCAAGCGCTGCCGTATCTCGAGCGCGCGGTGGGTCTCGATCCGCAGTTCGCGCTCGCATGGCTGAGTCTCGGCACTGCACACCAGGCACTGGGCGCGCATGCCGCGGCAGTGCGTGCCTTCGATCAGGCGCTGCGCTTGCGCCCCGATCTAGCGTCCGCGCACATGAACCGCGCGCTTGCCTGGCTCGCGTTGCGCGATTTCGCGCGCGGGCTGCCGGAATACGAATGGCGGCTGCAAACCACCGCGCAGCCGGTCATTCAGACGTTGCCGCGCTGGCATGGCGAGCCGATCGAACAACGCACGCTTCTCGTTCATGCCGAGCAGGGTTTCGGCGATACGCTGCAATTCGTCCGCTTCGTGCCACTGGCCGCGCAGCGTGCCGCGCGCGTTGTGCTCGAAGTGCAGCCGCAACTGCTGCCGCTGCTTGCACCGGCCGCGCAAGTGTGGCGCGTCACGCTGATCGCCCAGGGCACACCGCGTCCAGCGGCGGATCTGCAATGCCCGCTGCTGAGCTTGCCACTCGCGCTCGGCACAACCTACGACACGATTCCCGACCGCACGCCCTACCTCAGCGTACCTCCGGCTTACGGCCGCAAATGGCGCGGCTCGCTCGGCGGTCACGCGAAGCGCAAGATCGGCATCGCGTGGTCAGGACGCATCCAGCAGAACGAAACCCGTTCGATGCCGCTCGCCGCGCTCGCTCCGCTGTTCGCGCTCGAAGGGATCGACTGGATCGTGCTGCAACCTGAACTGGGCGCCGAGGAACACGCGGCGCTCGACGCGCATCCGCGCGCGGCGTCGATTCATCGCTTCGATAGGCGGATCGGCGATTTTGCGGATACTGCGGCGATCATCGAGCGGCTCGACGCAGTCGTGTCGATCGATACATCGATCGCTCACCTCGCCGGCGCACTGAAAAAGCCGCTATGGCTTATGCTGCCGTTCGCCGCGGATTGGCGCTGGTTCGTCGACGAGACGCGCAGTCCGTGGTATCCGGGCGCAACGCTGCTGCGCCAGCCACAGCCCGGCGCGTGGGGCGATGTGGTGGAGGCAGTGGCTCACGAATTGCGCCGCGGCTAACTGAGCCGAACTCACCGAAATCGGTCGCCGACGCAACGCTCAAGAAAAAACCCCGCGCTCGTGTGAAGCGCGGGGTTTTTGTTTGTCCGGATGAACGGCGACGCTTAAGCCGCTCGATACTGATTGCGCGACTCCGGCGTGCGATACAGCACCAGCGTCGCGATCAGCCCGCAAATCGCCGCCACGCCCAGGAACAGTCCAGGCGCTGCCTTGTTGCCAGTGGTGTGAATGAGCAACGTGGAAATGGCCGGCGTGAAGCCGCCAATCGTCGTAGCCAGACTGTAGGCCAGCGAGAAGCCGGCGGTCCGCACTTCGACCGGCATCACTTCGGTCAGCGCCACCACCATGGCCCCGTTGTAGCTGCCGTACAGGAACGACAACCACAGCTCGACCGCCAGAAGGCGAGCGAACGACGGCTCAGCGACCAGCCATTGCAGGGCCGGGTATGCGGTGATGATCGTCAGGATAGTGAACGCAATCAGCACCGGACGGCGGCCGATGCGGTCCGACAACGCGCCCGCGAGCGGCAGCCAGATCAGGTTCGACAAACCGATACAGACGGTGACGACGAGCGTATCGATCGACGACAGCTTCAGCACTTCCTTGCCGAAGGTCGGCGTGTAGGCCGTGATCATGTAGAACGACACGGTGGTCATGATGACCATGCCCATACCGCCCAGCACGATGCCCCAGTTGGCGGCCATCGTCTTCATGATCTCGCCCATGCTCGGACGATGCTTGCGCGCCTTGAATTCCTCGGTTTCCTGCAACGAACGGCGGATCAGGAACAGGAACGGCACGATCAGGCAACCGATCAGGAACGGCACGCGCCAGCCCCAGGCGGTCATCTGGTCAGCCGGCAACCACTTGTTCAGGAACACGCCGATCAGTGCGGCGAACACCACGGCAACCTGCTGGCTGCCGGACTGCCACGCGCAATAGAAGCCCTTGTTGCCCTTGGTGGCGATCTCCGACAGATAGACCGACACGCCGCCCAGTTCGACCCCGGCGGAGAAGCCTTGCAGCAGCCGGCCGCCCAGCACTAGCACGGGTGCGAGCACGCCGATGGTCGCGTAGCCTGGTATCGACGCGACCGTGAGGGTGCCGAGCGCCATCAGGCCGAGGGTAAGGATCAGGCCTTTGCGCCGGCCGTGATGGTCGATGTAAGCACCCAGCACGATTGCGCCAAGCGGCCGCATCAGGAAGCCCGCACCGAATACCGACAGCGACAGCATCAGCGAGGCGAATTCGTTACCGCTCGGGAAATAGGTCTTGGCAATCGCGGACGCGTAATAGCCGTAGACCATGAAGTCGTACATCTCAAGAAAGTTGCCGCTAACCACGCGGAAAACTGTCTTGAACTTGGATTCTTCGGATGAGGAAGCGGCGTGTGACGCGGTAGACATGACATTCTCTGATAAACCTGTCGCCACGCAGACGGGCGGCGCTCAGGCGGTTGAAACGATCCACTGCGTTCGGCAAGCGGATGCCGCGGGCAACTCAATTATTAGAACGCGCCGGGGGCGCCGCATTTTCATACTGAACACATTTGCGCGGTATCAGGGTAAACGTTGTGAAATACCCGGAACCCGCAACATGCAATGTTACCGTTCCTGGCGCTGTCGCGCATTCCATACAGTTTCATTACAGACAACATCTGCTCACCCTTGCGGTAGACTTTTCGCAGACAGGCCATTCCCGTTGACCACCATCCCGATGCAAACCTCCCACGCACTTTCACTGCGGCCTGCGACCCTCGCGGACGCGGCGCTAATCGCTTCGATCCATAGCGCCAGTTGGCAGGCCACCTATCGCGGCCTGCTGCCGGACGCGTTCCTCGACGGCGAGGTGACGCAGGAGCGCGCCGCCTATTGGGAAGCGCGCTTGCGCGCACCAGGCGGCGAGCGCCGCATCGTTCTGATCGCCGAGCTCGCGGGCGAGCCGATCGGTTTCGTCTGCGTCGAACGGCAGCCGGAGTCCGCGTGGGGTGTCTTGCTCGACAACCTGCATGCACTGCCTGCGCACCAGGGTATCGGCGCAGGCAAGCTGTTGATGCGTGCTGCCGAAGACTGGGCGCGCGCGCAAGGCGAGACGCAGTTGTATCTCTACGTGCTCGAAGGCAACACACCGGCGATCGGCTTTTATGAAAGGCAAGGCTGGCAGTTCGTCGGCGCCGAACCGGATCACATGGGCGGCGTGGATATTACTGCGTTGCGCTACGTGTACCGGCTGGATCGATGAGACTGGCGTGCCCGGTTTGATCATCGTCCAGAACTCGTCCGACTCAGGACGGACCGGCGCGTCTTTTTCGGAACAATCCGATCGTTAGTTCAGCCACTTCCTGGCATCATCTTCCGCATCCCGATGGCTTCACAGTAACCGCTCATGCGGCGGCGTGCTCGACCTGAGTACGGCGTTTCCATATGGCGTTGTGTACAGCGTTTTCATACGCATCGCTCCGAAGCCAGAGCCCCTGAGCCGCCAGCCGCGGCCCTTTTACGAGGCGCTGCGAAGAAACCGATGTCGACCACTGTCCCCCTCACCCTCATCGAAGGCTCCATGGCGCTGCCGAGCCTGTCGCCCCTGGGCCGCCTGCTGCCCCCGCCATTCGGCCGCGACTGGGCGCTGCTGCCGCCAGGACACAGTTTGCGTGCGGAGCTCAAGGCGCTCTATGCGGCCGTCTTACGTACCTTTTGTCTGGATGCGGACACCATCCGCGCGCTCTGCCAGTGGGAGTCGTGGCGCTTGCCGCCGGCTGTGTCCTCAGGCTTCACCTCGCCTGCCAGCTCAACAACCGTGTTCGACACACCGGCCGACGAATCTTTGCGAACGTCCGCCGAAGCCGTACCTTTCTCGCCGGTTCCGGCCTCGCCGCGCGGCGGGTCGTTGCATTGGCGTGCGCTAGCGGGCGGCGCCTGCGCACTCGGCGGCGCCGCGATGCTTGCCTGGATTGGGTTCGGTCATCTGGCGCAGCGTCACACGATTAGCGATGCCAAACCGGCGGGCAAGGTCCCGATCCGTCAGGAGGCGCAGTCGGCGAATCGTCACTCGCCTGATGCTGCTGTTACACCCTACGCAGTTGCTGATACTCGTCCAGCGGTGATTGCGCCGAGCGCCACGACGGAAATCGTCACGCCCGTCACGGCAACACCGGCGCGCGCTATAGCCGGTCAAAACCTATCGCGTCGCCGGGATAAGCTACGCGAAAGCGCCCCGAACCAGTATAAAAGAAGCGGCCGCAGTTCGCAGACCACCATCGCGATGCAGTCGCTAGCGCAGGTGTCACGCATCTCGCCGACGAACTACGAAGTGCCGCAGATTCCACTGTCGGCGAATCCACAACGAGCTTCACCGAAACCCTCGTCGGCGGGAGCCTACTCGCCACTCGCGCCTTCGCAACTCGGCACCGACGAATACGGATCAATGACCCTGTCAGCTCGCACACACCTGCGCGATATTGCGCCGCCATCGCGCCCTGCTTCGACGATCAATCCGCCTGAAACCGGTGGGACAGAATGGATCAATCACGTATCGCAACGTCGCGTGACCGAGGTTCCCGATGAATTCGCGAAGTAACCGCGTCGTGATTGCAAAAACGGGCCGCAAATAAACAAAACCCCACGCTCCGAAAAGCGTGGGGTTGATCAGCAGACCAAGCCCGGCCATGAATGGCCTGGTTTTTTACGCTCGTCCGCCTACTTCTGCGTTGGCAATCCGAACTCGGTCTGCCGCTGCAACTGCATCACTTCACCCTGCACCTGACGCAATTGCGCCTGCGCCTTTTCCTTTTCCGCGTGCAGCGCAACCGCCTCGCCTTGCGTCTGCCGCTGATAGTCGTTGACCTTGGCCTGCTGCGTACGCGCGACGTCGAGGTCGGCCTGTAAGCGCTTAGCACGATCTTCCGACAATGCGATGATGTCTTCGATATACGCTTTCTGCGCCTGCAACTGCGTGCGGCGAATTTCGACGTCCGCGAGTTGCGCCGTCTGCTGAACAAAACCTGCATAGACCGCTTCCGCACGACCTATGTCCTCCGACTTGATCACGCGCCAGAAATGCTTGTCTTGAAAAAGCGCGACGTAGTACGTCATTTCTTGCGGATAGAAAAACAGACTCGCGCCGTAACTACCGTTATATGTGGTGCGCAGTTCGCTCAGCCTGACGTCGTGAATCATCTCCATCAGTTCGGCGACGTTGCCTTGCGCGTCACCGGCAGTAGCCGGCGGCGTGGTTGATGCCGCACTACGCAGTGCGGCGGCGACCGGTTGCGGCGTGAGCGTATTGATGGCCGGCCGCGTGCCGACCAGAGGCGCGGTCTCGCCGCTTTGCGCCGCCAGTACGAAACCACCATGCTGCAACAGCGCACACGAGGCCGCGAGCAACATGGCGCGCCGTACAATTAAGGGGTACTTCATACGTGCATGCTCCATGCGAATCCAAAACAGCCTTGGATTATCGCGCGGATTAGTCGTTAAGCGAAGCACTCAAGCGTCGCGCTGACGGACTTTAAATCGAGATAAATCGATAGCGAATGATTCGGTCGGATGGACGTACCCGTCGCGAAATAAAAGATTTCAGATAAGACGAAAACGCAACAATTTGACTCGCGCATGACTCATGCGGACGTTTCCCAATCTGCATGGCGTTCGCGCGAATCCAACATCAAGCAGAGCTGCAATATGGAGATAGGCAGCAGCTTGATAAGCCACCGACGATGACCGGTGCATCACCCGCATAACCCGTAAAGGCCCTGATAGCGAAGCGAAGACGAACGGAAAGCCGCAGTGGGAAAACAACCTCACGGGGCGCCGCCGCCAAACATGGCGGCGGCCCGTGACAATCGTGCTTGAAAGACCGGACTCGAAACTCGAAAGCGCGGTTTAAAGGTGTGGCCTTAAAACCGCGTTTCGCGCGCCACTCGCAGGAAGGTGTCGAGCAACGGCGTGCAATCGAGCAACTCCGGACCGCCCGCGCGATGAAACTCCGGGTGCCACTGCACGCCCATCACAAACGGCGCACGCCGATAGCGCACGGCCTCGATGATGCCGTCCGACGCCGACACCGCCTCGATATTCAGATCGCGGCCGATGGTTTTGACCGCCTGATGGTGAATCGAGTTGACGATTGCCTCGCGCCGGCCCGGAAACATATTGGCCAGCGTCGAGCCGTCCGGGAAGTGAATGCCGTGCCGATGCTGATCGTAGTGCTCGTTGACGTGAGTGCCGGCGGTCGGCACTTCGGTGGCGATATCCTGGTACAAGGTGCCGCCGAACGCCACGTTGATCAACTGGCAACCGCGGCACACGCCGAGCACCGGCTTGCCCGACTCGATGAACTCATGCAGCAGTTCAAGTTCGTACATGTCGCGCACGCGGTCGCCCGGCCACTCGGGGCTCGTCGCCTGTTCCGCGTACGATTGCGGCGAGACGTCCGCGCCGCCTTGCAGCAGCAGACCGTCGAGATGCTTCGCGTAGTCGCGCAAACGGATATTGCTCGGGTGCAGCATGCCCTGATGGCCAACCGTCGGAATCATGAACACCAGCACGTCGCGCGACATCACCCAGTGCGCAATCGATTCCTCGAGGTATTGCAGCGTCTTGCCCCGCAGCCCCTTCGCACCCGGTTCCGGGTGAAAGATGCGCGCCGACACGCCGATGCGCAGCGTGCGCTGCGTGATCCGTTGGCCAGCGCGATCGAATAACTGACGCGCGCGCGCCGCGATGATGCGGCCGAACACGGTCCACGCCGAATCGCTTTGCCGCAGATAGCGCGGCGGCGACGGCGGCAACGCATTCGGCGGCGGCGGGTTCGTTGCGGTGAAGTCAGGCGCGGCGCCGAAACCCGGCGGCGGCGAGCCGGCCCGGCGGGCGGAAGCGGCCGCTTCTTGCGCTTTTTCCTCGTTTCCGGTGAGGGCAGCTTCGTCGGCCGGAGCGCTCAATTCGCCGGTGAGCGGTTCGCTGCTCTCGAGCGTGCCAGGAGGTGTGGCTGGACTCTTGTAGGCCTGTCCCGCCTTGCGTGCCGCCCGCTCGTGAACCTCGGCCTCCTGCTGTGCGGTCGACGCAGCCGCTGAACTGCGTGCTTCAGCCGCGTCGCGTTGCCGCGCCGTCTGCGCATCGGTGGGGGTGACAGTGGATGCGCTGTCAGGGTCGTCGGTCGACGATCTCGCCGCGGCCTCCCCGGCAGCCGGCAATGCAGCCGACGGCGCGACCACGTCCTTGATCGGGGACTGGATGGAATCTTCGTGGGAAAGCGGTAACGAGGCCGCCGGCTCAGGCGGCAAAACGTCGGGTTTCGACGCGCCGGGAGTTGCGCCGGACGACGTGGAAGGCCTTAAGGGCGTTGAGGACGCTGGCGTCGCCGAAGGCGACGATGGGCTGCCGGGCTTACCGGTGTTTTCAGGTTTGTTTTCGCTCATGACAGTCAGACAGGCCCCTTCCACGCGAACGAATGAATATGCCCTGATTATCCGCTAGCGCGGCAAGCCCGGCAAACCCGCACACAATTACTCACATTGTTGCGGTTCATAACGCAGGTCGTCCAACTCAGGGATCCGGCTGTTCTTCGAACGTTTCGCGCAGAGCGATCTGCATCGCCGCATGGATTTTCACGCACCAGCGCCACACCAGCGCCAGCAGTAGCGCAGCGCACACCAGCACCACAGTCAGGAGACCCGTCGGCGGCAAGATGCTGCTGGAGAGCGCCGCGACCAGCAGAAACACGCCGACCATCGAGACCACCGGCACCAGGTCGGAGATCGCGTAACGAATCGCACTGGTGAAGCGCCCCGCTGTCGCCGGCTGCACGCTCACCTCGGCGAGCAACAACGCAAGCGACTTGGTCTTGCGATAGACCGCGACCAGGAACGGCATCGACAGCACCAGCGCGATGCTCCACAGCACGACGCGCTGCATCGGCTCGGAATTCATCCACTGCCCGAGCAAGGTGCTGGTATAAGGCGCGCTATACGACACGATCAGGAAGATCGCCGCGACCAGCGCGAGATTGACGGCAATCTGCAAAATGATCCGCCGCGTCATGCTGAACAGCGTCGGCTCGCCGGTTCCCGTGCTCAAACTACGCAGCCACTGCCCGTACATGCCGAACACGTTGACGAGCGTGCGTGGCATCGCCTGCCCGAGACGCTGCGTCAGCGGATCGGCGGCACGAATCAGGTAAGGCGTGAAAAGCGTGGTCAAAGCGGAGACGGCCACCGCTATCGGATACAGAAACGCGCTCGTCACCTTCAAGGTCAAACCGAGCGACGCAATGATGAACGAGAACTCGCCGATCTGCGAAACGGTCATGCCGACCCGCATCGCCGTGCGCCCATCCTTGCCCGCGAGAAAAGTGCCGAGCCCGCACGACACGATCTTGCCGACGATCACCGCCACCGTAATCACCGCAATCGGCCAGGCATAGTCGACCAGCACGGCCGGGTTCAGCATCAGGCCGATCGTCACGAAGAAGATCGCGGAAAAGGCGTCGCGCAGTGGCGCGATCAGGTGCTCGATCCGATGCAGATGGCGCGACTCGGCCATGATCGCGCCGATCAGGAAAGCGCCAAGCGCAATGCTGTAATCGAGCTTCACCACCAGCAGACAGAAGCCGAAGCAGAAGCCGAGCACCGACACCAGCAGCATTTCGTCGCTCTTGGCGCGCGCCACGTAGTTCAGCGCGCGCGGCACGACCAGAATGCCCACCACTAACGACACCGTCATGAAGAGCAGCAACTTGCCGAGCGTCACGACGGCGACACCCGCGCTCAACTGCCCTGTCTGCGCAATGCCGGAGAGCAGCACCAGCATCGCGATGGCGAGAATATCCTCGACGATCAGAATCCCGAACACCAGTTGCGCGAAGCCCTCGCGCTTCAGGCCCAGCTCGGAGAGCGCCTTGACGATGATGGTCGTCGACGAGATCGCGAGAATCGCGCCGAGGAACAGCGAGTCCATCGAACTCCAGCCGAACGCGCTGCCGATCTCATAGCCGATCCAAAGCATCAGCACGATTTCGGAGAGCGCCGCGACGATCGCCGTCGCGCCGACCTTGAACAGCTTGCGCAGGCTGAATTCGAGTCCGAGCGAAAACATCAGGAACACCACGCCGAGTTCACCGAGCGTCTGGATGGTCTGCTCGTCGTGAATCAGTTGGAACGGCGGCGTGTACGGCCCGATGATCACGCCCGCGGCGATGTAGCCCAGCACCACCGGCTGCTTCAGGCGATGGAACAGCACGGTGACGACGCCGGCAAGCGCCATCACGACCGCCAGATCCTGAATGAAGCCGATGCCATGATGCATTGATGCGTCCCTTACAAAAAGTAATGTCTCAAAAACGCAGTGTAACGCACCCGCACGACGCGCCGAATCGCGCAAACGTCGAAAGGGCGTGGGATTGGCCGGATCAGGGGCCTAGCAACCGGACCGTAGGCCCGAAACTTTTTTGACACGCTGGACGCCAGTGAAATATCACAATAATATTTGCCGCATATTTTCTTGGGAGTCGGGTGATGCAGGTGTCCTTCAATGTCGTAAATCGTTCCGGCGACAGTCGCGCCGATATCGTCGAAGTGAATCGACTGACGATCGCCGGTTGGGCCGGGCGCGATCAGGCGGCGATCGAGCATCACATCGCCGAACTGGCGGAACTCGGCGTGAAGCGGCCGTCGACCACACCCTGCTTCTACCGCCTCGGCGCCGAGCTGCTGACGCAGGCCGAACAGATCGACGTGGTTGGTGTGAAGTCGAGCGGTGAAGCCGAGTGCGTGCTGGTGCGCTCGAAGGCGGGGCTCTTCGTCACCGTCGGCTCCGACCATACTGACCGCGAAGTCGAGGCCTACGGCGTCACCGTCTCCAAACAGGTCTGCCCGAAACCGCTCGCACGCGACGCATGGCGTTTCGACGATGTCGCCGGGCACTGGGATCAGCTCGAATTGCGTGCTTTCGCCGTGACAAAGAACGGCGAGCGGCGCGTCTACCAGCAAGGCACCGTCGCGTCGCTGCTGCCGGCCGCCGATCTGCTGGAACGCGCGCCCGTAGCGGATGGCGCCGCGATGTTCTGCGGCACGCTGGCGGTACAAGGCGGCATCGTCGGGATGGCCGACGGCGACGCGCTCGAACTCGAACTGCACGACCCCATCCTGAACCGCACGCTGCGCCACGCTTACCGCGTGCACGCGCTACCTATCGTCGAATGAGGCACCCATGAATCCCCCTTCGCTATCCGCCAACGCCGACGCGTCTTCCGACGCGTGGCTCGAAGCCGCCGCCCTGCGCAAGATCACCTGGCGCATCATGCCGTTCCTGTTTCTCGTCTACGTGCTGTCGTATCTGGACCGCGTCAACATCGGGTACGCGAAGCTGCAGTTCACCGGCGACCTCGGGCTTTCGAACGCGGCTTACGGACTCGGCGCGGGGATCTTCTTCTTCGGCTATTTCGTGTTCGAGGTACCGAGCAATCTGCTGCTGAAGAAGTTCGGCGCGCGCGCCACCATCGCCCGCATCACGATGCTGTGGGGGCTGCTGTCGTGTCTGATGATGTTCGTACGCTCGGAAACGATGTTCTACGTGCTGCGCTTTTTCCTCGGCGTCGCCGAGGCCGGACTGGTGCCGGGCGTGGTGCTGTATCTGACCTTCTGGTTTCCGTCCGACCGGCGCGCGCGGATGGTCGCCGTGTTCATGGCGGCGATTCCGGTGGCAGGGATCATCGGCGCGCCGTTGTCGGGCTTTCTGATGTCGGCGCTGCATGAAGCTCACGGCTTGCGCGGCTGGCAGTGGATGTTCCTGATCGAAGGTATTCCGTCGATCCTCGCCGGCTTCTGGGCGCTCGCCGTGTTGCGCAACACGCCCGCCGAAGCCGCCTGGCTTACCGACGACGAAAAGCGCGTGATCCTCACCCGCCTCTCGCGTGAAAACACGGCCGCTGCGGCAGCCGGCGCCGAGCAGAGTCTGGCGGTTGCCTTGCGCTCGGGCCGCTTCTGGCTGCTGACGCTGATCTACTTCTGCCTCGTCACCGGCAATGCGGGCTTCTCGTTCTGGCTGCCACAGATCGTCAAAGACCTCGGCGTCACGAATCTCGTTACGAACGGCTTCGTCACCGCGATTCCTTATCTCGCGGCGGGCATCGGCATGATTCTGATCGGCCGCTCGTCGGATATCACAGGCGAACGGCGCTGGCATTACGCCGTATGCTGCTTCATCGGCGCGGCGGGCCTGCTCGGCAGCGCCTCGGTGACCAATTCGATTCCGCTCGCCGTCACTGGTTTGTCGATCGCCTACATCGGCATTCTGGCGGGCTTCGGGATTTTCTGGTCGATGTCCACCACGTTCCTGCAAGGCTCCGCAGCCGTGGCCGGCATCGCCGTGATCAACTCGATTGCGAACCTTGCCGGCTATGTGAGCCCGTATGTGCTCGGCATCGTCAAAGATGCGACGCATAGCGTGACCTTCGGGCTGGTGCTGATCGCGGGGGCGTTGATCGTCGGCGGGTTGGTTACGTTGATGATGCCGCGCGTCAAGGTGCAGCACGCAGCGGCGGTGACGCCGAGGAGCGCCTGACACGTTGTGATTGCCGTGATTGCTGTGACGTGTGAGAACCACGCGTCATGCGCAAACGGCGCCGGGTGAGCAACCGCCCACCCGGCGCCGTCCGCGCAAAACCTTGTTCTACAATGCGGACGACAACGCCCGCACCTTCTTCACATGACGCTTTTGCAGACTGCCCGCCGCTCCAGTACCCCCCGCGAGACCGCCACGGCCAGCCTCGCCGAACAGGCCTATGCCTTCGTCAAGCGCGAGATCATCACGATGCGCCTGCGGCCAAGCGAGGTACTCAACGAAGCGGAATTGATGGTGCTGACCGGCATCGGCAGAACGCCCGTGCATCAGGCGCTGCACCGGCTGGTGCACGAGGGCATGCTGACCATCATGCCGAGAAAGGGCATCATGGTCCGCCCGGTTTCGCTCGACGATGTGCTGGCGATCATCGACGTGCGGCTCGTCAACGAAAGCTACTGCGTCGAGCTGGCCGCGCGCCATGCGCAGCAACACGATTTCGACGCGATGCAGGCCTTGTTGGACCGCTCGTCGGTGTGCGTCGCGGCGCACGATATCGAAGGCATGATGGATATCGACCGCGAGTTTCATCTGGCGATTTCGGCGGCGTCGCGCAACCCGGTGCTGGCCGACATTCTGCGTGGGCTGCATGAACGCTCGCTGCGCTTCTGGTTCATTTCGCTGTCCGAGCTGCATCATCTCGAAGACGTCCACGAAGAACATCTGGAGCTGTTTCGCCTGCTGCGCGAACGCGATGCCGAAGGCGCCCGCCAATCGGTGCAAAAGCATATCGAAGCGTTCCGCGCGACGCTTTTCAACCGCATCTGATCGACCGCGTCCCATCGACCGAATCTCTCGACCGCTTCCCATCCACCTTAACCGGCTTCCCCCGGTTCAACCGGATTCTCCCGACATCATGGCCACCGAATTCACGCCCTTCCCGCCGCTCGCCCAGCTTGCCGCCGACCTCGCCGCCGGCCGCACCACGAGCCGCGCGCTCGTTGAAACCGCGCTCGAACGGATCGCCGATCCTGCCGGCCAGGGTGCGGTCGCTTTCATGCACGTCGACGCCGACAGCGCCCGCGCCGCGGCCGATGCGCACGACCGCCTGCGCGCCGCCGGCACCGTCCTCTCGCCGCTCGCCGGGATTCCGGTGTCGGTCAAAGATCTGTTCGATATCGAAGGGCAGCCGACCCGCGCCGGTTCCGTGGTGCTAGCCGACGCGCCCGCCGCCAAAGCGGACGCGGTCGCGGTCGCGCGCCTGAAACGGGCGGGCGCGGTGATCGTCGGGCGCACCAATATGAGCGAGTTCGCGTTTTCCGGACTCGGCCTGAACCCGCACTACGGACATCCGCTGTCGCCGTATCAGCGCGACGTGAAGGGCGACGAGCGGATTTCGGGCGGCTCGTCGTCGGGGGCGGCGGCGTCGGTCGCGGACGGCATGGCGGCCGTCGCGCTCGGCACTGACACCGGCGGTTCGATCCGCATTCCGGCTGCGCTGTGCGGCCTGACGGGCTTCAAGCCGACCGCTGATCGCATTCCGAAGCAAGGCGGCGTACCGCTCTCTTCCACACTGGATTCGTTCGGGCCGATCGGCGTCTCAGTGGCGTGCTGCGCGCTGGTCGACCGCATGCTGGCCGGGCTCGAGCCGCGCATTCCGGCGGCCCGGCCGCTCGAAGGCGTGCGCCTTGGCGTATTGACCAATTTCGTGACCGACGGCGTCGAACCGGCGGTCGCCGCCGCGATCGACACGGCGCTCAAACATCTGGAAGCGGCCGGCGCGATCGTCACGGAAGTGCGCTTTGCACCGCTCGACCGTCTGCCCGAGATCAACCGCTTCGGCTTTTCGCCGATCGAAGCGTATGCATGGCACCGTCCGCTGCTGGAAAAGCACCGCGATCAATATGATCCGCGCGTGCTGGTACGCATCCTGAAAGGCCAGCCGGCCAGCGCCGTCGACTATCTGGACCTGCTCGCCGAGCGCCAGGCCATGCTCGACGAAGCCGCACGCACGCTGTGGCAGCGTTTCGACGCGGTGGTCGCACCGACCGTGCCGGTGGTGCCGCCGCGCGTGGCCGATCTGATCGACGACGATGAAGCATTTGGCCGCACCAACGCGCTGATCCTGCGCAACCCCAGCGTGTTCAACTTCCTCGACGCCTGCGCGCTGTCGCTGCCTTGCCATCTGCGCGGCGACGCGCCCGTCGGCCTGATGCTGGCAGGCGCACCGCACGCCGACGACGCCTTGCTGGCCATCGGCCGCGGCGCCCAGGCGGTGCTCAACGCGATTCGCTGATTGGGGCGCTGAACGGGATACGGCGCAGACACTGAGCGGGGATTGCGACTTAAAAGCGCGATAAGCGCCAGGGCGGGGGTTCGCGCTAGAATCGCGGGCACCCGCCCTTTTCGTTTCCAGACAGCCACACGACCCATGAATAACGACAATGCGATGCTGCGCCGCGAGCGCTCCCTGCTGGTTCTGCTTGGCCTGATCTGCGTCGGCCTCGTCGCCGGCGCGTTGTATCTGCAATACGGCTTGCACGAAGACCCGTGTCCGCTGTGCATCATCCAGCGGTATTTCTTCCTGCTGATCGCGATTTTTGCGTTCCTCGGCGCGCGCTTTAACAGTTGGCGTGGCGTGCGGCTGCTGGAAGTGCTGGCGGCCCTGTCGGCCCTGGGCGGCATCGTGACCGCCGCCCGGCACGTCTATGTGCAGGCCAATCCGGGCTTCAGTTGCGGCTTTGACGCGCTGCAGCCGGTGGTCGACAGCTTGCCGCCCGCGCAGTGGCTGCCGGGCGTCTTCAAAGTGGCAGGGCTCTGCGAAACAGCCTATCCGCCGATTCTGGGCCTGTCGCTGCCCACCTGGTCGCTGGTGGCGTTCGTCGTGGCTTTCGTGCCGCTGGCGCTGAGCCTGGTTAAGAATCACCGCCGGATCGCCTGATCGGCGCTTCCGGTCGATCTGATTGAATCGGCGCCGGCCTTTGATCCGTCTTCTCTGACGGGGCGAAGGCCGGCGTTTTCACGTCCGCTCCGCCCCCTTTTCTCGCCGTGCCCCGTCCCTCAAGGCTTTGCGCCACTCATCCCGCCTCACGCAACTTCCCGCCCTGGCGCGAATCGTACTTATCTCATGACTGCTTCCGAATAAGCTTCATGCGAGTTGGGAAATCTTTTCGGGACGAGGTAGTGCTATCTTCGGAACTGGATGGCGATCTACGTGCGCGAGGCCGGCTTTGGCGCGACCCCATGCGTAACGCGCGCCCGGTCCGCACTGTCTTTCGGATTCGCCATGACAACGCAAACCATCCGCTTTTATCACCAGGGGTCCGTCCGTGAGGTCGCGGGCGCCCCGGCGTCGCGCACCGTGCTTCAGCACCTGCGCGAGGACTTGCATTGCACGGGCACCAAGGAAGGTTGCGCGGAGGGCGACTGCGGCGCCTGCACGGTGGTGATTGGCGAACTGGATGCACAAGGCGGGCTCGCGCTGAAAGCGGTCAACGCCTGTATTCAGTTCCTGCCGACGCTGGACGGCAAAGCCCTCTTCACCGTCGAAGACCTGCGCGCCGCCGATGGCGCCCTGCACCCAGTCCAACAGGCCATGGTCGATTGCCACGGCTCGCAGTGCGGTTTCTGCACCCCCGGCTTCGTGATGTCGATGTGGGCGCTGTATGAAAACCAGCCGGCCGCCGCCGGCCTGCCCACCCGCGATGAGATCAACGCCGCGCTGTCCGGCAATTTGTGCCGCTGCACTGGCTACCGGCCGATTGTCGATGCGTCGCAGAAAATGTTCGACTATCCGCAATACCCACGCGTGACGCTGGACCGCAAGGCGGTCGCCGACAAGCTGCGTGAGATCCAACGCCGCGACACCTTCGAGTACAGCGCGCCCGATACGCGTGGCGCCACGTTCGGCTCGCCCACTTTCCATGCACCGATCTCGCTCGACGCGTTCGCCAAACTGCGCGCCGAGCATCCGCAAGCGCGTCTGCTGGCCGGCAGCACCGATGTCGGCCTCTGGGTCACCAAGCAGTTCCGCGATCTCGGCGACATCCTGTACATCGGCAACGTCGCCGAATTGAAGACGATCGAGCGCGATGCGCAGACGCTGACAATCGGCGCCGCCGTGACGCTCGAAGACGCCTACGCGGCGCTCGCCGTCGACTACCCGGAACTGGCCGAGATGTGGACGCGCTTCGCGTCGCTGCCGATCCGCAATGCCGGCACACTCGGCGGCAACGTCGCGAACGGCTCGCCAATCGGCGATTCGATGCCTGCGCTGCTCGCGCTCGACGCCGAAGTCGTGCTGCGCCAAGGCGCCAAAACCCGCACGCTGAAGCTCGACGCGTTCTACCTCGGCTATCAGAAAACCGCGCTCGCGGCCGGCGAATTCGTCGCAGCGCTGCGCGTGCCGCGTCCGGCGCGTGATCTGCGCTTCCGCACCTACAAAGTGTCAAAGCGTTACGATCAGGACATCTCCGCGGTGTGCGCCGCATTCGCGCTGCACATCGGCGAAAACGGCGCGATCAGGGAAGCCCGTATTGCATTCGGCGGCATGGCTGCGACGCCTAAACGCGCCGCGCAAACCGAGGCCGCGCTGAATGGCGCAACATGGAACGAAAGCACCGCGCGGCAAGCGATGAACGCACTCGTCGCCGATTACCAGCCGCTCACCGACATGCGCGCCTCGAGCGCCTATCGACTGAAGGTGGCGCGCAACCTGTTGTGGCGCTTCCACCTCGAAACGCGCGATGACGCGCCGCTCGCCCTCTTCGACGTGAATGCGTTCGCGTACGAAGCCGGCGCGCCCGACGCGGCCGTTGCGAAGGAGTCGTCGTGATGAACCGGACCGATGCTTTCGTCGAACATGCTGCCAGGCACGCCGCCGCTCAGGAGAGCGAGACGGCGATCGGCATCTCCTTGCCGCACGAATCGGCCGCGCTGCACGTGAGCGGCGAAGCCACCTACACCGACGACGTCCCCGAATTGCAAGGCACGCTGCACGCGGCGCTTGGGCTGTCGCGGCATGCACACGCCCGGATCGTGTCGCTCGATCTGGACGCTGTCAGAAAAGCGCCTGGCGTGATCGCCGTGCTGACCGCCGAAGACATCCCCGGCGAGAACAACTGCGGCCCGGTGCTGCACGACGATCCGATTCTCGCTGTGGACGAAGTGCTGTATCTCGGTCAACCGGTGTTCGCGGTGATCGCCGAAAGTCATGATCTCGCGCGGCGCGCGGCAGCGCTGGCGAAAAGCGATGACGTCGTGCGATATGAACCGCTCGAGGTCGTCCTCACTCCCGCCGAAGCGAAAGCCAATAAGCAGTTCGTCCTGCCGCCGCTGCATCTGAGGCGCGGCGAACCCGATGCGAAAATCGCTGCCGCGCCGCATAAGATCCGCGGCACGTTCGAAGTCGGCGGCCAGGAACAGTTTTATCTCGAAGGCCAGATCGCGTACGCCGTGCCGAAGGAAATGGACGGCATGCTCGTCTACAGTTCGACGCAGCATCCGAGCGAAATGCAGCAGGTCGTCGCGCATATGCTCGGCTGGCCGGCGCACAACGTCGTGTGCGAATGCCGGCGAATGGGTGGCGGCTTCGGCGGCAAGGAATCGCAATCGGCGGTGTTTGCGTGTGTGGCATCGTTGGCGGCGAAGCTGCTGCGCCGGCCGGTCAAACTACGTGCCGACCGCGACGACGATTTCATGATCACCGGCAAGCGCCACGACGCGGTCTACGAATACGAAGCAGGCTTTGACGATAGCGGCCGCATCCTCGGCGCACGCGTCGAAATTGCCTTGCGAGCCGGCTATTCCGCTGACTTGTCCGGTGCGGTCGCAACCCGTGCCGTCTGTCACTTCGACAACGCGTACTACCTGTCCGACGTCGACATCGTCGCGCTGTGCTGCAAGACCAATACGCAATCGAACACCGCATTCCGCGGCTTCGGCGGCCCGCAAGGCGCGCTGGTGATGGAAGTGATGCTCGACAGCATCGCGCGTCAATTGCACTGCGATCCGCTCGACGTGCGCCTCGCCAACTACTACGGCATCGGCGAACGCGACACGACGCCGTACGGACAGCCAGTCGAAGACAACATCATCGCCCCGCTAACGGATGAGTTGCTTGCAACCAGCGACTACCGCGCGCGCCGCGACGCGATCGCCGCGTTCAACGCAAAAAGTCCTGTGCTCAAACGCGGCCTCGCGTTCTCGCCGGTGAAGTTCGGCATCTCGTTCAACGTGCCGTTTCTGAATCAGGCCGGCGCGCTGGTGCACGTGTACAAAGACGGTTCGGTCCTCGTCAATCACGGCGGCACCGAAATGGGCCAGGGACTGAATACGAAGGTCGCGCAAGTCGTCGCGAACCAGCTCGGCCTGCCGCTTTCGCGCGTGCGCGTGACGGCGACCGATACGTCGAAGATCGCCAACACCTCGGCGACCGCCGCCTCCACTGGCAGCGACCTGAACGGCAAAGCCGCCGAAGCCGCTGCGCGGACCATTCGCGACAGGCTCGCCAAACTCGCGGCGAAGCAACTCGGCGGCACCGCCGATGCAGTGGAATTCGCCAGCGGTGAAGTGTCGGTGAACGGCGGTGCGATGCCATTCGAGCAACTGGTCGCCGCCGCATATCTGGCCCGTGTGCAGTTGTGGTCGGATGGGTTCTACACGACACCGAAAGTGCACTGGGATGCGAAAACGCTGACCGGTCACCCGTTTTATTACTTTGCCTACGGTGCGGCCGTGTCGGAAGTAGTGATCGATACGCTGACCGGCGAATGGAAATTGGTGCGAGCGGACGTGTTGCACGACGCCGGCCAATCGATCAATCCGGCGATCGATCTCGGCCAGGTGGAAGGCGGCTTCATTCAGGGCATGGGCTGGCTCACCACCGAAGAATTGTGGTGGAACCGCGATGGCCGCCTGATGACGCACGCGCCGTCGACCTACAAGATTCCCGCCGTCAGCGATACGCCCGCGGCATTTAACGTGCAGCTTTATCAGAATCAGAACGTCGAGCCGACCGTGTTCCATTCGAAGGCAGTAGGCGAGCCGCCACTGCTGTTGCCGTTCTCGGTGTTCCTCGCGATTCGTGACGCGGTCGCGGCCGCGGTGCCGGGCGCGGAAAACGCACCGCAGCTTCGCGCGCCGGCGACACCTGAAGCGATTCTCGACGCGCTGGACGCGTTGCAATCGCCCGCGACGACGACAGAACCCGCGACAGGACAGCCGACGGAACAAGCAACGGAAGCGGCAGCCGCAGCCGCATCCGCCACCACGCCGGTTTAGCAAATTGATGAAGCGTTGAACGACGTTAAGCAACTTAAAGCCTGGGCCCGACGCGACACGAACGCGTCCCGCCACACTCAACCGGCCGCACGGACACCCCGCGCGGCCATGTATGGAGAACCGCCGGATGCAAGCCTGGCTACCTGACCTGCAACAACTGCTCGCGCACGGCGACGCCGCCGTGCTGGTGACGGTCGCACGCGTCGAAGGGTCGGCGCCCCGCGAAGCCGGCACCAAGATGATCGTCACACGCGATTCGGCCAAGCACACGATCGGCGGCGGGCACCTCGAATGGAAAGCCATCGAGACCGCGCGCCAGGTGCTGCGCGACGGCATGCGCTCGCCGCATATGCGCCGCCTCGAACGTTTCGCGCTTGGCCCCAGTCTCGGCCAGTGCTGCGGCGGCGCCGTGATTCTCGCCTTTGAACGCCTCGACATCGGCGACCTCGGCTGGATCACCTCGCTCGCGAAACGCGTGGCCGCGGGCCTTTCGACGGTGCGTAGCGTATCATTCGGCCCCGCACCGGATGCGGTGATGCTGTCCGACCCCGAACCGGGTGTCGATGCCTCCGACTGCCTGCTGTGGGACGGCGCCGGTTTCGACGACAGCGGCGCGCTGCTCACCGAAACCATCGCGCCAGGCGATTTCCAGGTCGTGCTGTTCGGCGCCGGTCACGTGGGCGCGGCGCTGGTTCGCGTGCTGGCCACGTTGCCTTGCACGGTACGCTGGGTCGACGAACGCGACGCGCAGTTTCCCCCCGTGGAGACGCTGCGTGCGCCCAACGTGAAGATCGATCCGAACGATGCGCCCGACGAAGCCATCGACCAGGCTGCGCCGCACACGTACTTCATCGTGATGACGCACAACCATGCGCGCGATCTCGAGTTGGCCGAGCGCATTCTGCGGCGCGGCGATTTCGCGTTCTTCGGCATGATCGGCTCGCACAGCAAGCGCAAGCAGTTCGAACATCGGCTGGCCGCGCGTGGCATCGATCCTTCGCAGATTGCGCGGATGAAGTGCCCGCTCGGCGTCGACGGTATCGTCGACAAGTCGCCGGAGATCATTGCGATTTCCGCGGCTGCTCAAGTGTTGCAGGCAGTAGAGGCGAATGCGGGCGCGCACGCGGCGCAGACGGTCTGATTTGCCGCACAATCGACCTGCCGCCCCACAGCGATTGCGTTCTGTCCTGCATCCCGCATCCGGCGCGAAACGACTCCAACGAACTTCTGACCGACCATGAATACAACAACCGCTACCCCCACGGCACTCATTGAGAAAACCGCTCGCGCCCCGAAGGCCGAGTTGCACATTCATATTGAAGGCTCGCTCGAACCCGAGCTGATCTTCGCGCTTGCCGAACGCAACGGCGTGAAGCTCGCGTACGAGTCGATCGAAGCGCTGCGCGCCGCGTATGCGTTCACCGATCTGCAATCGTTCCTCGACATCTACTACGCCGGCGCGAGCGTGCTGCTGCACGAGCAGGACTTCTACGACATGACGACGGCGTATGTCGAGCGCTGTCTCGCCGACAACGTGATCCACAGCGAAATCTTCTTCGATCCGCAGACGCATACGGAGCGTGGCGTGCCGATCGCAACCGTCGTCGCAGGCATTGATCGCGCGTTGGCCGATGCGGAAAAGCGCGGTATGACGAGCAAGCTGATTCTGTGTTTCCTGCGTCACCTATCGGAAGAAGACGCGCTCGCCACGTTCGAAGAAGCGCTGCCGCTGTTCGAGCAATACAAACATCGGCTGATCGGCGTGGGTCTCGATTCGTCCGAACGCGGCCACCCGCCTTCGAAGTTCGAACGCGTCTTCGCCAAGGCACGCGCGTTCGGTCTGAAACTGGTCGCCCATGCGGGCGAAGAAGGCCCGCCGTCGTATATCTACGAAGCGCTCGACCTGCTCAAAGTGGACCGCGTCGACCACGGCGTGCGCAGCATCGAAGACCCGGCGCTCGTCACGCGTCTCGCCGATTCGCGCGTCGCGCTGACCGTGTGCCCACTGTCGAACCTGAAACTCTGCGTGTTCGACGACATGACCAAGCACACGCTGAAGGACCTGCTCGATCGCGGCGTCGCCGTCACGGTGAATTCCGACGATCCGGCTTATTTCGGCGGTTACGTGAACGCCAACTATTTCGCCACGATCGACGCGTTGAAGCTCAACGATGCCGAGGTCTACACGATCATCCGCAACAGCTTCGAAGCGTCGTTCGTCACGCCCGAGCAACGCAGCGAACTGATCGCGAAGCTCGACGCGCACTGGCACCCAGGCGGCCCGCACTGACGGGCCAATGAATGGCAGCCGGCGGCGGCACGGGTTCGTTTCGGACCCGGAATCAAGCCGCCGTCTGCGCTGTTTAGCTCCTCACAAATACGGAGACGGTTTTTCCATGACTCAACCGACACAATCAGCGTTCCGCGCACAACTGCTGACCTTCAACGGCGACCCTGCGCAATCGCCCAACGCGGCGGTCTTCAACGAGGACGGTTTGCTGATCGTCGAAGACGGCCATGTCGTCGCAGCGGGCGCGTATGCAGCGCTCGCGTCGCAACTCGCGCCGGGCACCCAGGTGCAGGAAATGCGCGACAAGCTGATCGTGCCGGGTTTCATCGATACGCACATTCACTATCCGCAGACCGACATGATCGCGTCGCCGGCGCCGGGTCTCCTGCCGTGGCTCGACACGTACACGTTCCCGACCGAGCGCCGTTTCACCGATCCGGCGTATGCACGCGATACGGCAAGCTTCTTTGTCGAAGAGCTGCTGGCTTGCGGCACGACCACCGCGCTCGTGTATTGCACGGTCCACAAGGAATCGGCCGACGCCCTCTTCACCGAGAGCGAAGCACGCAATTTGCGCATGGTGGCCGGCAAGGTGCTGATGGACCGCAACTGCCCCGAGTTTCTGCGCGACACCGCGCAATCGGGTTATGACGACAGCGCCGAGTTGATCGGCCGCTGGCACAACCGTGGCCGCCAGATGTACGCGCTCACGCCGCGTTTCGCGCCGACCTCGACCGAAGCGCAACTCGAAGCATGCGGCGTACTGGCGGGCAAGCATCCGGACATCTTCATCCAGAGCCACGTCGCGGAGAATACCGACGAAGTGAAATGGGTCGCCGATCTGTTCCCGGGCCACCGCAGCTACCTGGACATCTACGATCACTACGGCCTGCTGCGCCGCCGCGCGGTGTACGGCCATTGCATCTACCTCGACGAGGAAGACCGCAAACGCATGGCGCAAACCGGCACGGTCGCCTCGCATTGCCCGACCTCGAACCTGTTCCTCGGCAGCGGCCTGTTCGACTTCGACAAGGCCGACGAAGCCGGCATGCCGATCGCGCTAGCAACCGATGTAGGCGGCGGCACCTCGTTCTCGATGCTGCAAACCATGAACGAAGCGCACAAGGTCGCGCGGTTGACTGGTCATCATCTGACGGCCACGCGCATGTTCTATCTCGCCACCGCAGGGGCGGCCGAAGCGCTTGATCTGGCCGACAAGGTCGGCACGCTGAAGCCGAAGTCGGAAGCCGACTTCGTCGTGCTCGATCCGCAGGCCACGCCGCTGCTCGCACGCCGTACCGCACGCACCGAATCGCTCGAAGAACTGCTGTTCGCGTTCGCGCTGCTCGGCGACGACCGCGCGATCTACGAAACATATGCCGCGGGCAAGCGCGTGCATCGTCGCGACGACGTGCGTCAGCATGCGCCGCGCGTGGCGAAGATCGCGGCCTGATTGGATGGCCTGCTTGACTCTCTAGCGGACTCAGTCGATTGAGAAAAACGGCGCTTCTTTACAGAAGCGCCGTTTTCTTTTGCCCGTGCGGAGCATGGAAATGTTCCGATGCTTACAGCCTTGATCAACGATGCGTGCACACCTCATGCAACGCATTCAAGCGCCGCACCGGATCGGCGACATACGGATTCGTTTCGTCCCACGCGTAACCCGCCAGCACTGAACTGATCATGCGGCGAATCGAAGGCGTCTGGTCCGGATAGAAAATGATGTCCTGCAGCTCGCCCGTGTACCAACGCTCGACGAACGCGCGGAACGTATCGATCCCCTTGCGCAACGGTACGTCGTAAGCGGCCGACCAATCGACCTGTTCGCCATTTAGTTGCCGGTTCAACGTCTGCACCGCGAGGTGCGCGGAACGCAACGCAATCGTCACGCCGGATGAGAACACCGGATCGAGAAATTCACCCGCATTGCCGAGCAGCGCATAACCCGGTCCATGTAAACGCTCGACGTTCGCCGCGTAGCCGCCGATATGACGCACCGGCATCAGGAACGGTGCATTGCCGATCAACGGCCCGAGCGTCGGCTCCTGCTGGATCAACGCCCGCAGTTTCGCGTCGCGCTCAGCCTCCGGCACATCGAGGAAACTGGCCTCGGCAACGCATCCCACCGACGACCGGCCGCCCGCCAGCGGAATCATCCAGAACCACACGTCGCGGCGCTCCGGGTGCGTCGCCACGCAGATCTTGTTGCGATCGGTCGCGCCAGCCGGAATGCCATCGCGTACGTGCGTGAAGATCGCGGCACGTGTCGGCATGCGCGTAGGCGCTTCGAGGTTCAGCAAGCGCGGCAGCACGCGGCCGAAACCGCTCGCGTCGAACACGAAGTACGCCTCCACTTCATACGCGTTATCCGCTTCGTCGATCACGTCGAGCACCGGCTTGCTGCCATTTTCACCGGTTTGCATCGCACGCACCGTATGGCCGAAGCGCACGTCGGCGCCCTGCTCCGCCGCGCAGCGAATCAGAATATCGTCGAACACCGCGCGCTCGACCTGGTACGTGGTGCCCCACCCCGGCGAATGCTTGTCGCGGAAGTCGAACGCCGACGACTGGTCGCGGTAAACGAAATGCGCGCCGTTCTTGTACTGGAAACCGGCTTCGACCACCGCCTGCAGCATGCCCGCCTCTTCGAGGTAGGCCATGCTTTGCGGCAGCAGACTTTCGCCGATCGAGAAGCGCGGAAAATGCTGGCGCTCCAGCACCAGCACCGAACGGCCCGCCCGGCGTAAGAGCGCCGCCGCGACTGCGCCTGCCGGACCCGCACCGATGATCGCTACGTCGACAGTTATGCGCTTTGACGAATGTGTACTCAAGGTTGCCTCAATCGTTTGCTTGCACGGAACAGCGTTACGCTGCGCCCTTACTTTTCGTTACAATTACGCTTCACAGCAAGAACAATATTTCGTCGGGGAGCCCAGCGTGTCGCCATCCGAAACATCCAGTGTGCCTTTCGTGCCGGAAACGGCCTTCGGGATCTGGTTCCTGCGCACTTACACGTGGGAACATCACGTCCTGCGGGTCGCGATCAACGACCTCAAACGCCTGATCGACGCGCCCTTGCCAGCCGCGCCGGTTATCGTCGACGTCGGCTGCGGGCAAGGCATTTCGTTCCACCTGCTTGCCGAAGCGTTCAAGCCGCGCCGCCTTGTCGGCGTCGATTTTCACGAACCGTCGCTGGCGCTTGCCGCCAATGCAGCCCGCGCGTGCCGCGACAAGCTCGCCGATATCGAAGTGCTGCACGGCGACTGCGCGAAATTACCGCTGCCCGATGCCAGCGCCGACATCGTGTTCTGCCATCAAACTTTCCACCATCTCGTCGAGCAGGACCGCGCGCTCGCCGAATTCCGCCGCGTGCTCAAACCAGGCGGCATCCTGCTGTTCGCCGAATCCACCGACGCGTACATCAAATCGTGGGTGATCCGGCTGCTGTTCCGTCATCCCATGCATGTGCAGAAAAGCGCGGACGGGTACCTCGACATGATCCGCCGCGGCGGTTTCCGCTTCGAGCAGCGCAACGTCTCGCTGCCGTATCTCTGGTGGAGCCGCGCGAAAGACTTCGGCCTGCTGGAACGCCTCGGCATGTACCACCCGCAGCCTGGCAAGCGTCGGGAAACGTTGGTCAATGTCGCTGCAGTCAAGGCAGATTGAATCTCGCCAGGGCGGTGGCATGCCACCGCCCTGGTAAGCATCACGGCGTGCTTATTTGCGTGCTTATTTGCGTGTTCGATTCGACCTAGTTCGCTTCCAGCACGACAAGCTGGCCGCTCACGGCGATGGCGGCCGCGCTCGGGCTCACGCCGCAGGTGAAGTCGGTCGACGAGTTGCTCTCGGTGCTATGAAAGCGCGTCGACACGTCGATCACGGCGTTGGCGTTGCGTTCGTGGGCTGCAGCGCGCAGCTTCTGCACGGCTTGGGCAAGCGCTTCGTGGCATGCGTCATCCGGATTCGCCACCTTGCGCGCGATCCGCACAGAATAGGACACATCGCCCAACTGGCTCTTCACTGCCGGGTGGCTCTGCTGGCCAAAATAGATCTGCACACCACCGCGCGACTGGCCGCCGGCCGCCGCGAGCGGCACCGACTTCACGTCCGTGGCGCACCCCGTTTGCGTCAGCACCACCACTGCCAGTGCACCCAGTACAAAACGTTTTTTCATTTTTATTGCCCTCGTTTTTTTAAATGACGGCCGGTTCAGCCGCCCTGCCACACTTCAAACATCAGGCTTGCGCAACTGCCGCCGAACCCGAACGAAATCGACATCGCGGTGCCGATGCGCGCGTCACGCGTCGTGCGCACGAGCGGCATACCGACGACGCCCGGCTCCGGCGTCTCGATGCCTGCCGTCCCCGCGATGAAACCGTCGCGCATCATCAGCAACGTGTAGATCGCCTCGTGCGCGCCGCATGCGCCGAGCGGATGCCCGGTCATACCCTTGGTCGACGAAAACGCGGGGACTTCAGCGCCAAATACGTCAATCAAAGCGCGCAATTCCTCGACATCGCCAAGCGGTGTCGACGGTGCGTGTGTGTTGATGTAGTCCGGACGCTTGCCCGCTTCGCTCAACGCACCGCGCATTGCTCGTGCGATGCCTGCCGCACGCGGCGTGACCATGCCGGCCGCGTCCGTGCAGTCGCCGAAGCCGGTCAGCTCGGCGTAAATGCGGGCTCCACGCGCCAACGCATGATCGAGCGATTCGAGCACCAGCACACCGCCGCCCGAGGCGATCACGAAGCCGTCGCGTGCCGTGTCGTAGGGACGCGAAGCGCGCTGCGGCGTGTCGTTGAAGTTGCGCGACAGTGCGCCCATGGCGTCGAACATCAGCGTCATGTTGTCGTGCAAGGACTCGCTGCCACCGGCCAGCACGATGTGCTGGCGGCCGGTCTGGATCAACTGCATCGCCTGGCCGATGGCGAGCGCCGACGTCGTGCATGCCGACGATGGCGAATAGCTCACGCCCTCGAGTCCGAACACTTGCGCGACGTTGGCCGACGCGGTGCTGCTCATCGCATGCGGAACCGTATACGGCGGCACTTTGTCGACGCCGCGGGTATTCGCAATCGACATGGACACGTCGTAACTCGACATCGTGCCGACGCCCGAACCAATCACCGTCCCGGCGCGCGGCGAACGCAACGCGGCGAGGTCGAGCCCGGCATCGTCGATCGCTTTCTTCGCGGCATGGCACGCAAAGCGCGCGGTGTCGCCCATGAAGCGTTCGAGCTTGCGATCGAACGGCGGCTCCTGCGCGACCGATGCGACGCCCGCCACCTGCGAACCAAAACCGCGCTCACGCCACGCGTCGATCCGCTCGATGCGCGAGCGGCCCGCGCGCAGCGCGGCGGACACGTCGTCGAGCGTATTGCCGAGGCACGACACGATCCCCATGCCGGTGACGACCACGCGTTGCAGTGGCACGCTCATCGAACGCGCCTGAAAATCAGCGACGTGTTGATGCCGCCGAATGCAAAGTTGTTGCTCATCACATATTCGGCGTCGATCTCACGGCCTGTGCCGACGATGTAGTCGAGCGATGCGCAGGCCGGATCGACGTTCTCCAGATTCAAGGTCGGCGCATACCAGTTGCGCTTCATCATCTCGATGGTCCACCACGCCTCCAGTGCACCGCACGCACCGAGCGTGTGGCCGACATAGCTCTTGAGCGAACTGATCGGCATGCGTGCGCCGAAGGTCTGCGCGGTCGCATGGCTTTCGGCGATGTCGCCGCGGTCCGTCGAGGTGCCGTGCGCGTTCACGTAGGCAATCGCTTCGGGCGGCAGTTGCGCATCTTTCAAAGCGAGCTGCATGGCCAGCGCCATGGTTTCGGCGGTCGGCTGGGTCATATGCGCGCCGTCCGAATTGCAGCCGAAGCCGACGATCTCCGCGTGAATCTGCGCGCCGCGCGCCACCGCGTGTTCGTATTCTTCGAGCACCAGCGTCGCCGCGCCTTCGCCGACCACGAGGCCGTCGCGCGCGGCGTCGAACGGACGCGGCGTGAGATGCGGCTCGTCGTTGCGCGTGCTGGTGGCGTACAAGGTGTCGAACACGGCGACCGCCGGGCCCGACATTTCTTCCGCGCCGCCCGCCAGCATCAGCGTCTGCTTGCCGGCCTGGATCGCTTCATACGCGTAGCCGATCGCCTGGCTGCCCGATGCGCACGCGCACGAGGTCGGAATGATCCGCCCTTTCAGATCCCAGAACAGGCTGACGTTGACCGCCGTGGTGTGCGGCATCATCTGCACGTAGCTGTTCGACGTGACGTCGCTCATCGAGCCGGTTTCGAGCATCGTGCCGAACGCGCGAATCGGCTGCACCGAGCCCGACGACGAACCGTAGGCGACGCCCATGCGGCCGTCCTTGATGCTGGTGTCGTCGGCGAGGCCCGCGTCGGCGAGCGCCAGCTCGCTCGCGCGCACCGAGTACATCGACACCGGCCCCATCGAGCGGGTTTTCTTGCGCGGATAATGCGCAGGCACCGTGAAACCCGGCAACGGACACGCGAGCCGCGTGTGCAGCGACTCGAAGTAATCCCACTCAGGCATCCGGCGCACCGCGTTCACGCCGCTCTTCAGGCGTGCTTCGATTGCGTTCCAGTCGTCACCGAACGCCGTGACGCCCCCCATGCCCGTAATGACGACGCGTTTCATTACACCATCCCACCATTGACGCCGATCACTTGACGCGTGACATACGAGGCCGCATCGGACATCAGGAAGCTGACCACGGACGCCACTTCGGCAGGCTGGCCGACGCGGTTCATCGGCACCGTCTTCAATGCCTGCTCGAGCGGCATGTCGTCGAGCATGCCGGTATCGATCAAACCCGGCGCGACGCAATTGACGGTGATGTTGCGCGTCGCCAGTTCGACGGCGAGCGCCTTGGATGCGCCGATCAGGCCGGCCTTCGCCGCGCTGTAGTTGACCTGGCCGCGATTGCCCATCACGCCGGAGACCGACGCGATCGTGACGATGCGCCCGCCCTTTTTCGCCCGCACCATCGGCATGGTCAGCGGATGGACGACGTTGTAGAACGAGTCGAGACCGGTTTCGATCACGATGTCCCAGTCTTCTTCGGTGAGCGCAGGGAACGCGGCGTCGCGCGTCACGCCCGCGCTGCATACGATGCCGTAGTACGCGCCGTGCGCCACAACATCCACTTCGAGCACTTCGCGGCACGCGGCGCGATCGCGCACATCGAATTGCAGCACGCGCGCCGAACCGCCTTGCGCGGCAATGCCCGTTGCCACGGCTTCGGCTTCGGTGCGGCCCGTGCGGCAATGCACCGACACCGCGAAGCCGTCGGCGGCCAACTGATACGCAATCGCACGGCCGATGCCGCGGCTTGCGCCGGTAACGAGAACACGCCGGCTCATGAACTGAAACTCCCTTCGATGAATGACTGAAAATCACGCGGCTGAAAGATCTTGATGACCGCCTCGGCGCAACACACGTCGCCATGATGGATCGTGCATTCGTAGGCGCCGTGGCCTTCTTCGCTGCGCAGCAATTCTGTTGCGTGGATCAGCAACTGGGCATCGCCGGCAAACGACGGTTGCAAAGCGCGATAGCTGCGCGAGCCGAGCAGCACACCGGGGCGCGCCTGGCCACCGCCGCGCATGGCCAGCAGCGCGACGTGCGCCGCGATGGCCTGCGCCATCAACTCGATGCCGATCCATGCGGGCATCGCCCCGTCGGCGTCGGCATACCACGCGTCGGCATGAACAGTGGCACGCGCGCTCAGTGCGTCTTCGCTGAAAGTGCTCACGGCATCGATCAGCAGCATGGTGCCGCGATGCGGGATGATCGTTTCGATCGGTTGCAGGATGAGATCCTGAATGGAGGGCGTCTGGGTCATCGCGCGCGTCACCGTCCCAGGATCAGGCTGACATTGCTGCCGCCGAACGCAAACGAATTGCTCATCACGTACTGCGGTCCCGTGCCTTGCGGCAAAAAGCGTTCGGTTTCGACCAGGTCGAGCACCGGTAACGCGGGATCGGCAGCGCCGTCCCACAGATGACGCGGCAGCGGCACGGGTTGCGACTCATTCGCGCGTGCCAGCGTCAACCACGCGAAGGCGAGTTCGGTCGCGCCCGCCGCGCCGAGTTGGTGACCCGTCAGCGGCTTGGTGCCGCTCGTCGCCACGCCGTTGGGGAAGACACGCGCCATCAGCTTCGCTTCCATGTCGTCGTTCTTGCGTGTGGCGGTGGCATGCAGATTCACATAGCCGATTGCCGACGATGCGATGCCCGCGTCGGCCAACGCCGCTTGCAGCGCGAGTTCGCCGCCCACGCCTTGGGGGTCCGGCGAGGAAATATGATGCGCATCGCTCGATTCGCCGACACCCGCGAGGCGTACTGCCGCTTCTTCGCGGCTCATCAGGAACACGGCTGCGCCTTCGCCGACGTTGATCCCGCAGCGATTGCGGCTCATCGGATTGCTGCGCACACCGCTGGTCGATTCGAGCGAGGCGAAACCCTGCACCGTCAACTCGCACAGCGAATCGACGCCCCCCACCACCACCGCGTCGCACAGCCGCAATTGCAGCAGACGGCGCGCCGACGCAAAGGCCTTCGCGCTCGAAGTGCAAGCGGTCGAGATCGTGAATGCCGGGCCCTGCACGCCGAGCGCGGCGGCGGCGAACGGCGCGGCGGTGCCGATCTCCATCTGCCGGTAATTGAAATTGGCGGGCAGGTCGCCCGCTTGCGCGTGATAGACGAACGCGGCTTCGGCCGCTTCGATACCCGACGTGCTGGTGCCGAGCACCACGCCGATCCGATGCGCGCCGTAACGCTCGCGCGCCGCGTCGACCGCGGGCGCGATCTGTGTCAGCGCGGCCAGCAGCAAGCGGTTGTTGCGGCAGTCGTACCGTGCGAGCCCGGCGGGCGGCGCAATATCGAGCGGCGTGAGTACGCTGCCGACAAACGCTTCGCCAATGCCCGTATGCGCGTGCGCCATACCGGGTGCGTGACCGGCGGCAAGCGCCGGGACGATTGCATCGAGGTCGCCGCCGAGCGCATTGATCATGCCGAGCGCGTGCAAATAAACTGATGGCGCCTTCATGCGGCCCTCCTTGATTCCGATGGCATGCCGATCGGTGCGAGCAGCACCGATACGAGGATGCCGAGCGCGAGCGTGGCGCCGAAACTCTTCAGCGCGGGCATCGCGCTCATGCCGAGCATGCCGAACGACAACAGCGTGGTGGCCGATGACAGCAGCACGCCGGTCCACACCGCGCCGAGATCCGCGTCCGCGCGCAAACAGCCTTCGCGCAGAAACACCGCATAGTTTGCGCCAACGCCGAGCACCAGCATCAGCGCGAGCCAGTTGAACAGATTGAGCGGCACGTGAACGTAGCCGAACACCGCGAGCGTGACGACGACCGCGAGCAGCACCGGCAGCGTCACGGCAATGCCGCCGCGCGCGCGGTAGCGCAGCATCAGCAGGACGAGCACGAGCGCGAGCGCACCGCCGAGCCACCACCCGCTGTCCACGCGATACGCGCCGAACAGCTTCGAGACGCTCGCCGCCTTGTCGACGAATACGACGCCGGGCAGCGCCTGCGCGGTGGCGATCAGCGCGGGTTCGTTCTGCGGCGTCACGCCTTGTGGAATCACGACCGCCGCATACGCTTTGGTGGCCGAATCGACTTCACCCAGCCACAGATGCCTGTAGGGCTGCGACCACGGTGCGGCGAGCCATGTGTCGACCGTAAGCAGCGGCTGCGGTTTCGCATACGCAGCGAGCCAGGCATCGGCGACTTCGTCTTTAAAGCCCGCCTGCAGCAGCGTCGCACGCAATGCCGCGGGATCGTTGAATACGTGCTGCGCAAGCAATGCACGGTCTTCGTTTTGCTGCTTCGCGGACGGCACGAACTGCGCCACCGACTGATAGCTGCCGACCTTGTTCGCCGTGCCGCTCAACCCGTCGAGCTTCGCGCCCAGCGCTTCGGCGCGCTGCAAGACGATTTCCGGCGTCTCGCCACGCACGACAAAAAACTGCGCGCTGTTATCGACACCCACCGCCGCGCGCACCTGGTCTTCCTGCGCGACCAGCGAAGGATCACGCTGGATCAGCAGATGGATATCGTCGTCGCTCGTCAGACGCAACCAGCCGGGAATCGCCAAGATCAGCAACAGCGCCGCGACGAACCATGCGCGCTTGCCGCCGATCGTGCGATGCCAGACCGTCAGCACACGCGCCGCACCAGCGAACAGGCGCCGCGGGCCGCGCTTCGGCGGGTGCGTGAGCAGCGCGGGCAACAACCACAGCACGGAGGCATACGCCGTCACAATGCCTGCCATCGCGAAGCATGCAATCTGCTTGAGCGCGGGGAACGGCACCCACGTGAGGATCGCGTAGCCGAGCAGACTGGTGGCAAGCGCAACCGTCAAAGCCGGACGTACCGCACGCGCACCACGGCGCGAATCCCAATCGCGCTCCGCGCCGAGATAGACCACGAAATACTGAATCGAATAATCGACCGCTTCGCCGATCAGGCTCGCGCCGAACACCAGCGTCAACAGATGCAATTGACCGAACATCAGCATCGTGACCGCGAGCGCACATACGATGCCGAGCGCCGTCGAAACGAAACCGAGCAGCAACAGACGCGGCGAGCGGAACACCCACATCATCAGCAACGCAATCCCGCACAGCGACGCGACGCCGATCAGATGCACCTCGTGTTCCGATGCGCTACGTGCCGACTCCGCGTAGAACACCGCCCCGGTTCTCGCCACCGACACTTCGGGGAACGCCTGCTTCAAGGCGCTTTCGCCTTGCGCGAGCGCGGCGAGCACGGCGTGCTGCGTCTTCGATTCGTAGGCCGAGCCCGGCAGCGTGGCGACGATCAGCACACTGGTCGCAGCACCGCGATGCGCCACCAGCATGTTGTCTTCGAGTTCGAGATTCGACGTGGCGACCGGCAAACCGCCGAGCCAGTGTTCGAGCCAACCGAACGGATCGTCGGCGAGCGGCGTGGTCAGGCCGCCGTGCAATGGGCTGTAGATGCGCTGCGCGAGTGCGTCATGCAGCGCGGGGCTTGCCGCATTGCTCTGCGCGAGTGCCGCGCCGTCAACGGGCGCCAGCAAACCGAACCGATACGGCATATACAACGCGGCGATCTGTGACAGATCGAACGGCGGCAACTCCGCCGTCACCGAGCCGAACGCCCCGCTCTTCTGCAACGATGCGCCGAGTTGTTTCGCTGCCGCTTTGGCGTGCGCGTCATCGTTGCTGGTGACCAGAAAAACCGTGCGGTCGCCCAGCGCGCTCGCCAGCGTATCGACCGCCTTCTCGGCGACCGGATCCGCTTCCGTGGCAGGCAGCAACGCCAGCAGATTGGTCTGCAGCGGCGAAGGTCCCGCGAAACGCCAGCCGCAATACAGCACCGCGGCGAGCGCGAGCAGCAGCCACGCGGCGCGCATGCCCCACGCCTGTTTCGCGGACCGCTGTTGCAGCACCAGCATTACGGCGCTCCGAGCAGGCTGCGCTCAGCCGGCGTTGGTTCGGTCACCGCTGCGCTTTTAGCAAAGTCGAGTTTTGTGATGTCGCCGTTCGCGAGCGTGATGCGCAGGCTTTGAAGATAGTCGCCGCCGTTCATCTGCAAAACTTTGATCGACTGCGCGATCTGCGGCTGGTTCGGCGTGAGTTGCATGCGCCACTGCGCGGCGCTGCCTTCGGCCTGCACGTCGAATTGCGAATACAGCGCCGACAGATCGCCGCCGAGCATCGCGCGCATCATCTTCGAAACCTGCGCGACGCCGCGTGTGCCCTGGGCACTGTGAGCCGTCACGCGCTGGCCGTTGGTGTCGACTTCGGCGACGCCCGCATCGGTGATCACGTAGGTGGCTTTGTACGGCGTGTCGATCTGCCAGATCACGCCACGATCGCGGAAGAACAGCAGTGAACCCGTGCTGACGAGCGGCTGCTTCATCGCCGCGAGCGTTTGCGTTTGCGTGAATTGCGCGCGGACGCCCTTGGCCTGCGCGAGATGGGAGGCGATCTGCGAAACGAGAGCGGGGTTGCCGGCGGACTGTGCAGTTTCAGCCGCAGACGCCACAGTCGGCCATGCTGCCAGACTCGATACACTCAATACGCTTAGCGTGCCTAGCGCGAGAAACCCGCCCGCTGCCACACCGCGCAAGTTCATCGTCCCCATACACGCTCCAGCTTTTCGAATACGACGGGCGGTGACACGAACTGCAATTCCTGCGTCGCGGCATCGACTGCGACCTGGATCGTGTAGCCCTTCGTCAATCGCGTACCGGATGCGCAATCGACAATTTCATAGCCTATTTTCAGGCGGTTTTCGTGTTCGAGCAGTTGCGTGCGCACTTCGAGCGCCTGGCCGTAGGTGGCCGGGCGCACATACTTCAGATGCGCCTCGACGATCGGCCATAGGTAACCCGAGGCCTGCATCTCGCGGTAGTCGTAGTCGAAGGTGCGCAGGAGCGCCGCGCGGCCGATCTCGAAGTACTTAAGATAGTGGCCATGCCAGCACACGTTCATCGCGTCGACGTCGTGAAACGGCACTTCGACCATCGCGCTGGCTGTCAGCACTTTAGGGGAGCCGGTCATGCGTGCAATCCTCCCCGATAGTCGTTCAACAAATCGCACGCGGCGATGCGCGCAGTCAGCGCGCGCAGGTCGCTTTCCAGCGCGCGGTCCTCGTCGACGAACGGCGACTGCGCCGTCACGCTATCGATGAATACTTGTAGCGGCGCGGGAACCGGCGTGGTGCTGTCGATCTTCAACCGCAGGCGCGCGGCTTGCACCGTCGCCAGCGTATGCGCGGCGGCGACCTGCTCGGTCAACTCCAGCACGCGCAAACAGTCGCGCGCAGCGATCGTGCCCATGCTGACCTTGTCCTGATTGTGCGCCTCAGTCGAACGCGAGAACACGCTCGCGGGCATCGTGTTCTTCAACGCTTCGGCCGTCCATGCGGACGACGAAATCTGCACCGCCTTGAAACCGTGATTGATCGCGGCGCGCGCGGGCGCCGCACCCGACAGGTTGCGCGGCAAGCCGTTGTTGAAATTCACGTCGACCAGCAATGCAAGCTGCCGGTCCATCAGATCGGCGAGATTGGCGACCGCGACTTTCAGCGAGTCCATCGCGAACGCGATATGGCCGCCGTAGAAGTTGCCGCCGTGCAGCACGCGCTCGTTGTCGGGATCGATCAGCGGGTTGTCGTTCGCGCTGTTCAGTTCGTTCTCGACATCGCGGCGCACCCACGACAAGGCATCGCGAGCAACGCCGATCACATGCGGCGCGCAGCGAATCGAATAGCGATCCTGCAGACGATGCCCCGGCGTATCGTCGCGCCCGCTCAGATCGTCGCGAATCCACGCCGCGGCTTCAGCCTGGCCTGCATGCGGCTTCACTTCGAACAGCATCGCGTCGAAGTGCGCGGCACGGCCGTCGAGTGCAACGGTACAGAGCGCGGTGAGACGTGCGGTGAGGCGCGTCAGATGATCGGCACGCGCGAATGCGAGACAGGCGAGGCCCGTCATCACCGCGGTGCCGTTCATCAGCGCGAGGCCTTCTTTCGGCGCGAGCGTCAGCGGCTCGTGACCCAGTTCGGTCCAGACCTCGCGCACGTTGCGCAGACTGTCTTCGAACATCACATCGCGTTCACCCGCGAGCGCGGCGGCCACATACGAGAGCGGCGTCAAGTCGCCGCTTGCACCGACCGAGCCTTCCGACGGAATGCGCGGCAACACGCGATGATTGATCAGATCGGCAAGGCGTTCGAGCAACACCGGGCGTACGCCGGAGAAACCGTAGGCCAGCGAGTTGAGTCGCGCGGCGATCACCGCGAGCGTTTGCGCGTCGTCGAGATACTGGCCCATTCCGCAGCCGTGGTAACGCGTCAGTTGCAACGGCAAGGCTTCGACGAGTTCCATCGGCACGTCGACCACGCACGCGTCGCCATAGCCGGTGTTGACGCCGTACACGGTCGCGCCCGATGCCAGATGCCGGCGCAGAAAATCCGCGCCGCGCTGGATGCGCGCACGCCACGCCGGATCGGCGCTCAACGCAACTGGTGCGCGATGGTGGGCGATCGCAACGACTTCTTCGATCGTCAGCTTGCGGCCGCCGATCGTTACCGCCGCCGCCGCGTTTGCGTTTGCGTTCCCGCGGGCATTCTCACTTGAGCTAGCGCTCTGCGCCTCGATCAGATCATGTTCGGCCATGTGTGCCTCGCTTGGGGCTGGCCCAGAAATCGAAGAAATTGAACCATTGATAGGGTGCCTTGCGGCAATAGTGTTCGAGGCGCGCCGCGTAACGCTGCGCCCACGCGGCAAGATGCTGCGCGCGTTCGCGGCGCGGCAACTCGATGCGCTCGGCGAACGGTTCGAAATACAGACGATAGCCGTCGCGCTCTTTCAGACAGAAGAACAGATAGACAGGGCAGCCCAACGCATGGGCGAGCACGTAGGGGCCTTGCGCGAACGGGGCGGTCGAGCCGAGAAATTGCGCTTCGGTCGTGCGGCCCGCTTCGTGTGCCGGCACGCGGTCGCCGACGATCACCAGCAGCTCGCCCGCATCGACGCGCTCCTGCATCATCATGGCGGTCTCGGGACCGAAGTCGCTGACTTCGAGTAGATGCCGCGCGAACTGGCTATTCGCCGAAGCCAGTACGCTATTGAAGCGCCGCGCGTGTTCGGTGTAGACCACGGCAGTGACTTTCGCGTAGGCGCCCTGCGCGGCGAGCGCGCGGGTCATTTCCAGATTGCCGAGATGCGCGCCGATCACGAGCGCACCTTTGCCGCTTGCGACCAATGCTTCGAATGCCGATGGGTCTTCGAATTTGACGTCGGCGTTGTTGACGCGGCCAGACCATGCCGCGAGCTTATCGAAGCCCGATTGCGCGAACGCCAGCATGTGGCGATAGGCGGACAGCCAACCCGGACGCGGCGTATCGCCGTGCGGTGCGGCTTCGCCAAGACGCGTGAAGTAGTTGCTCGACGCCTCGCGTGCGGCGCGGCCCGTCAGCAGAAAATACGCGACGATCGGATGCAGCCAGAGCGCCGTGAAACGGCGGCCGAACAGCTTGCAACTGAGCGCGAGCAAGGACATGCCCAGATGGCTGCCGCGTTCGGCGATCCGCCACCAGTCCTGGGGGCTTTGTTCGTTTTGCTCAGCGTGCTGGCCGGGTTCGCTCAGGTTGCCCGGCTTGCCCGGTTCGCTCTGCTTAACCGCCTCACTTGCGATCGCCAGACGGCGTGGCATCACTTTGTGCGCGAGCAGCATCGGCAGACGCCACAGCATGCCGAACACGAGGCGCGTGTGGCTGCGGCTGATGCGCACGTTGTCCCACAGCACGTCGAAATGCGAGACGCCATCGCTTGCATAGGTGACGCGCGTCGGAATCGAGCGGAACGCGGCGCGCCGCCAGTACAAACGCACGAGAATTTCGATGTCGAAGTCCATGCGCGTCGGCAGTTGCACGCTGTCGATCAGCTCGCAGGCCAGCGCCAGCGGATACAGACGGAAGCCGCACATCGAATCGCGGATCGTCAGCGAGAGCGTTTCGATCCACACCCATACGTGCGTCAGATAACGGCCGTAGAGGCGCGATTTCGGCACGCTCTCGTCGTAGACCGGGCGGCCGAGGATCACCGCGCCCGGTTCGGCGAGCGCCGCTTCGATGAAACGTGGCACATCGGTCGCGTCGTGCTGGCCGTCGGCGTCGATCTGCAGAGCGTGCGTGTACTCCGCAGTGCGCGCGGCGCGCAGTCCCGCCATCACGGCCGCGCCCTTGCCGCCGTTAACTGGCAAACGCAGCAGCGTGAGCTGCCCCGCGTACTGTTGCGCGAGTGAGGCGAGCACCTGCTGGGTCGCCTCGTCGCTGCCGTCGTCGACGACAAAGATCGGCAAGCCGTGCACCGCGAGATGGGCAACGGTCGCGTCGACCGCGTCCTTGTGGTTGTAAATCGGAATAACGATGCAAGGAGCGAAGCGCATCATGCAGGCTCCCGATACACGATCACGCCCGATGCGCATTCACGCCCGCTCAGCCGGTACGCGAACTGCACGCGGCCACGCGCTGCGTCGTGTGCGAGCGTGAGATTCAGCACCGCGCCCGGCGGCACCGGCGCCATGAACTTGAGACGGTCGACCGATGCCAGCGCGCGCACGGCCGGCACGTGTTCGGCCGCCAGATGCATCGCCCAATGCACCTGGACCACGCCCGGCAAAATCGGCAGACCGGGGAAGTGGCCGGCGAAATGCACAAGCGTCGGCGGCACGCGCAGTTCGTAATGCAACGTGTCGGCACTGCGAGCTTCGGCGAGCACTTCCACGCCGTCCGCGCGCGGCTCGAATGCCGCCGCGACCGCAGCCACCGGCAGTTTGCCGCGCGCGTCGAACGGCAATGTGAGGCGAAAACGCCAGTGACGCGGCAGCACCACCACATCGAAATAGGCAGCGAGATGCCGGCGCAGGGTTTGCGCGAGCAGCACACGGCCTTCGTCCCGCAATGCCTCGCAGCCGGCTTCCGTCAGCGCCACGACGGCGCCGACGCGCTCGCGCGAGGCGCCTTCAAGCGGCACGATCGCCGCTTGCGCGACATACGGATGCAGCGCGAGACGCGCTTCGAGCTCCGGCAGCGACACGCGCTTGCCGTCCAGCTTGAGCACGCGATCGAGCCGACCTTGCAGGCGGAAGCGGCCATCGGCGTCGAACGCGATCTTGTCGTCCGTGCGATGCCAGCCGGTGTGATCGAGATGCGGCGAGCGGACGTTCAGCGCGCCGTCTTCGTCGCGGCGCACTTCAATGCCGACGACCGGCTGCCAGGCATCAGTCTGATCCTGACGACGCCACGCGATGCCACCGGTTTCCGTACTGCCGTAGATTTCGAGCGGCGCAGCGCCATAAGCGGCGGCGTATTCCTGCGCGGCTTCCAGGGTGAGCGGGCCGCCCGAAGAAAAGAATGCGCGCGGCGCCGGCGTCAACGCGGCGAAACCAGGCAACGCGGGCCAACGCGACAACTGCGCGGGCGTCGAGACAACCACCGTCGCGCCGCATTGCTCGATCTGCGTTTGCAGATGCAAGGGCTCGATGCTGATCGCGCGGTCGAACGCGCGGCCCGCTGCAAGCGGCCACAGCACGCGAAACAGCAAACCGTAAATGTGATGATGCGGCACGCTCGCGAGCATCGTCGCATCGCCGACCAAAGCGCCCCACTGTTTTTCGAGCGTGTGCACTTCGGCGTTGAATTGCGCGAGGGTCTTGCGGATCGGCTTGGGGGCGCCGCTGCTGCCGGAGGTGTAGAGCGTCAACGGAGCTTGCGGATCGATCGTGTGCGAGGCGCCTGGCGTGTGTGTGGCATCGGCATCGGCATCGGCATCGGCATCGGCATCGGCGTCTCGCACACCGCGCGGCAGATCGGCGTCGGTCAGCACGGCGTCGTACGCGTCGGCAAGATCGGCGAGATAGCCCGGCGTCGCATTGGCCGGAATCACCGGCTCTTTGCCGCACGCGAACAGCGCAAACAGCGCGCAGGCGAAATCGAACGGATCGTCGATGCATAACGCGTAGCGGCGCGCGTCTTGCGTTTGCATCAGCGTGACCAGAGCCGACACGCGCGCGCGAAACGCTGCGCGGTCGAGCACCGTCGCGCCGTCGCGGCATACCGGCGCATTCACAATGGCGGCCCCATGGCCCGCGGACAACAGATCATGCAGCGCAATCATGCCGCCTCCGAACGCGCGGCTCGCGGCAACACCACCAGATAACGCCAGATGACCTCGGCCACCAGCAGCACGCCGATCAACCCATACGCAATCGCGCCGTTATAGAGCGACCAGTTTGCGCGGCTCCAATAGAACGCCGTATAAGCGGAGAACGCGCCGTTCAGCGCGAAGAAAACACACCACACCTGGGTCACACGCCACGTATGGCGCACGGCGCCAGGTGGCAGATCCGGATTGCCCAGCCGCGCGAATTTTTCGATCATCGACGGCCCGCGCACCAGCGTCGCACCGAACGCGATCAACAGGCCCAGATTGACGAGCGACGGATAGAGGCGCAGCAGCAGCTCGCTGTTGGTGAACACGATCGCCGCCGAGGCGCAGCTCAGCAAGCCGACCACGGTCCAGTCGATCGTGGAGAGCCGGCGCAGCGAGGTTGCGACCGGACCACTGCCGGCCCAGCGTTGCAGCCACAGAATCGCAAACAGCATGCAGCCGACATAGCGCGGCGTGTCCCAGCGCCAGGCACACAGAATCAACGCGGGATATGCGAGTTTCAGCAGGACCTGCACCACCGTTTTGGCCCAGTGGCGCTCAGTGCCGGGCGATGCCTCGGCGGGCCGACTCGCCGCCGCTTGCATTCGCGAACGCACGGATGGCATCAGCCTTGTGCCGCCAGCAGGGACTCGACCGCACCGATCACATCGCCGACCGTGCGCACCGACTTGAATTCTTCCGGCTTGATGCGGCGGCCGGTCATTTCCTGCAGTTTGATCGCGAGGTCGACGGCGTCGATACTGTCGAGATCGAGGTCTTCGAAGAGATGTGCGTCGGGCGTCACGCGCTCCGGCTCGATCGCGAAGTTCTCTTTGAAGATGGCGCGGATGCGTTCAAGAATCTCTGCCTCGGACACGATTAATCCCCTTTTATTGTGGTTTCGTTCACAGCATGCGCCGTTTCGCGTTGACTCGCGACCAGCGCGGCCAGCGTGCTGATCGAGCGGAAGTGTTCGCGGGTGCGTTCGTCGTTCGCTGCGATGGTCAGTTGGTATTGTTTGCGCAGCACGATGCCGATCTCGAGCGCGTCGATCGAGTCGAGACCGATGCCGTCGGTATCGAACAACGGGGCGTCGTCGTCGATATCGGCCGGGCTCAGGTCTTCCAGATCGAGGGCTTCGATCAGAAGCTGTTTAATTTCCAGTTTTAAAGAATCCATAATCGAACAGGTGCTGAGTAATGTGGGCTTCGATGGCGCTGGTCACGCTGCGCGCCGCGAGAGACGGTGAAGTGTCGTGGTCGGCGAGTTGCTCGACGCCAAGCGGCTCGAGCACGTTCACCCGGATCCGGAAAGCGCGCGCCGGCACGTCGTACCAGCGCATCTGCTTGGTGAACGCTGGCGGATCGCAGTCCATCAGCACCGGCACGATCGGCGCGCCGACCTTCAACGCCATGTGCGCGAACCCGCGTGAAAACGCGTGCAGCCGGTTCGGCGCGGGGCTGCGCGTGCCCTCGGGAAAAATAATCATCGTGTAGCCCGCTGCTAGCTGCCGCGCGCCGGCTTCGACGAGCTCCGAGGGATCGGCGTTGCTCACATATTCCGCCGAGCGCACGATTCCCCAGAAACACGGGTTGCCCCAGTGCGCGTTTTTCACCACGCAACAGGCGCGCGGCGTGAGCGACAACAACACCATCACGTCCAGGTACGTCGGGTGATTGGCGACCACGATCGCCGGGCCGCCGGCGCGCAATGCCTGCCCACCCGATACCTCGAGCTCCATCACACCGATGCGCTGCAACACCGCGACCAGTGCGCGGAAAAACCAGTGAATCACGGTCGTCACCACGCGCTGACGCGACGCCCGGTGCGGCCACAGCCACGCGAGCGGGAACACCAGCACCGAAAACAGCACGCCGCAGATGCCGAACACCACGAAGGCCATGCCTGTCGCACAGAACCGCCAAACGTAATCAAGCCGCGCGTTCATGCCACCTCCAATGCCAGGCCGCGCCGGCGCCTTGCCAGACGGCGGGCCTGCCCGTTTCCAGACAGTGCTGCAGCGCCTGGCTCTGGGTCGCGAAACTTTCTTCCGCGCTTGCCTCCGCGCTTGCCACCGCGGTTGCCACCGCAGTTGCCATATTCCCCGCGTCTGCGTGATTTGCCTCCTGCGCGGCCCGGGCTGCCTCCGGCTCGCCTCCGCCGGACAACGTGCAGACCAGTTGCCCCGTCGCCGCTTCGCCGTTCAGCAGGATCGCGATCGCGCCGCCCTGCACTTCGTCTTCAATCGTGCCGTACGCCGGATCGGCCGGTTCGTCAGCGTACACCAGCAATACCGGTGAGCCGGGCTGCGTTGCGTATTGCGCGTACGCTTCCAGCAACGCATAACCGAGCGTCTCGGCGCCGGCCGAGATCGCGCTGGCAGCGGAACGGTCACCGCGCGCAATGCCGAAGACACCGGTCATGGCGTTCAGCACCGACAGGCTGAAGGCGGTCGGCGAGACCGGCTCGCCCGCGCTGATGGTACGCAGGATGTCCGTGGTGCGCCGCAATTCGCCATGGCGTGAAGCGAACACGACTCTGACCTCGTCTTGCGCCACGCAGTCGTGCGCGACCTTCAGGGCGACTTTGGACAGCGTGCTCAGGCGACGCCGCACGATCGGCTCGATAAAGCCGATGTCGGGTGCGGCAGATGCGGCAGCAGGCCAGCTAGACCAGCGAGCGACCGGAATGGTCCAGTGCAGATCGGGCATATCGGTGTTCGCGCGTAGAAGCGAGGAGAGGCTGAGGGTGCCTGACGGAATACGCAGCCGTCACAGCGTATGCGCGCCGCGCGGAACGACAATCTCCAGCCGGGGGTCAATCCAATCTTCTTATATAGGGTTCAGCGATTTAACGGCACTTGGCCCCGATTATTTAGGTGCCTTTGCCAATTAGTCTGATGGATTGACTCAGGCTCCCTGTGGTCGCCGGAATCATACTGAATATTGTGGATTAAATCAGCCACAAAAGACGTATCTATCTGTATCCGTATCGCGGGTGCGACGGATGCCTGGACAACGTCAAAATATAGGCCTGGCGGCCCTTGCGCGTCCGTGAAAAGCCTGCAAAGCCGCTTGCAGCGAGCTCCGCGGGCCAGACAGGCGCTGTCGCATCCGTAAATAGACGCGAATACTTTCATTTAGCTTTCTAAACAAGTGTTTCGTTTCGGAACACTTCAATGCGTCGGTGCCGCTCTGCTGAGTTAGATGCCGCGCGTCTCCCAAATCTCACGCGCCACTTACGGGCGCTTACCCCCGCGCCGGTGTAGCGCTTATTGCACGCCCTATTGCACGCCCTATTGCACGACCTTCGCACCCGGCGCCGAAGCCGGCGCGGCCGCGGGCGCGGCGCCCGTCGTTGCGACTTCGTTCGAGATCCCACCGTTCTTGTCGACGGGAATCTTCACGGTATGGACCACGCCGTTACCGAGCGGGAAGTCAGCCAGCGCGCTGCGTGCCAGATACGGCATGGCCCTCACCAGCGACGATTCTTCGTCCGAGTTGCGCGCCGTCACGTTATAGACCTCTTTGCCACTGGCGCGCTCGGTGATCCGCACGCCGAGCAGGTGCGTGAAGATCGGGTAGCTCTGGTTCACATAGGCGGTCGGAAACGCGCCCCACGGGCCCCACGGATCGAACGGCCGGCCCCAGTACGGCGCCGGCCAGGGGTTGTAATACACCGGCTGCGCGACCGTCACCATGTCCGAGCGAATCCCGTAAGAGAGCCCGACCAGATAACGCGCCTGGGAAGTGTCGACCTGGCGGAACGCATGCGTGGCAAGCTCATTGCCGACGAGACGCTCGTAGGTGGTGAGCTCGAGATTGTTCTGCTGATCCCCCGCCCGCGTGAAGGCATAGGTACGGGTGGCGTCGTTGCCGCTCCAGTCGGAAAACGCCGTGACCTGGGAGGTCACATAGCTCGTGCAGCCGGACAACAGCACCGTCAGCGTGGCCAGCAGCAGCGTGGCGCGGCGGGTCCATCGATCGAATTTCATGGTCTACCTCGTGATGCCTGTTATTGCCATTCTTGAGCGGGTTGGCTCATGCGCATGCTTTGCTGCGCCGAGCGGCCCCGATAATACGCTGACCAGGCGAATCGGTAAAAAGTTCGACCCGCACAATCCGCCGAGCCTTTGTACAATGGCTCGACAAGCCCGGCTCGCGCGCCATAAGCACGCGTGACGGCTCGAGTCCCATCACTACAGAACGCCATGGCCGATACCGCAACGCCCAATGTGATCCGCCGCGCCGATTACGCGCCGCCCGCCTTCCTGATCGACACCGTCGCACTGGAGTTCGATCTGATCCCCGAACGCACCGTCGTCAGGAACACGATGCGGGTGCGCCGCAACCCGGACGCGTCCCACGCCGCGAATTTCGAACTGATGGGCGAACAACTCGAGTTCGTCGGCGCCACGATCGACGGCGCCCCGTTCGCCCACGCGCATGCGCACGAACACGGCCTCACGCTCGACAACGTGCCGGATAACTTTGAGCTCACGCTCACCAGCATCTGCAATCCGGCGGAAAACACCACGCTGTCGGGCCTGTATGTGTCGGGCGGCAACTTCTTCACGCAGTGCGAGGCCGAGGGCTTTCGCCGCATCACCTATTTCCTCGACCGCCCTGACGTGATGGCGACCTTCACGGTCACACTGCGCGCCAGCAAGGCCGACTATCCGGTGCTGCTGTCGAACGGCAATCTGCTCGAAGAAGGCGATCTGCCGGACGGCCGCCATTTCGCCCGCTGGGAAGATCCGTTCAGGAAGCCGAGCTATCTGTTTGCGCTGGTCGCGGGCAAGCTGGTCGCGCTCGAAGAACGCGTGAAGAGCGGCTCGGGCAAGGAAAAGCTGTTGCAGGTGTGGGTCGAACCGCACGACCTGGACAAGACCCGTCACGCCATGGATTCGCTGATCAACTCGATCCGCTGGGACGAGTCGCGCTTCGGGCTGGAACTGGATCTGGACCGTTTCATGATCGTCGCGGTGAGCGACTTCAACATGGGCGCGATGGAGAACAAGGGGCTCAACATCTTCAACACGAAGTACGTGCTGGCGAACCCCGAAACGGCAACGGACACCGACTTCGCGAACATCGAGGCGGTGGTCGGCCACGAATACTTCCACAACTGGACCGGCAACCGCGTAACGTGCCGCGACTGGTTCCAGCTAAGCCTGAAAGAAGGCCTGACGGTGTTCCGCGATCAGGAATTCTCGGCCGACATGGCGGGCGGCGCGACCGACGAAGCCGCACGCGCCACCAAACGCATCGAGGATGTGCGTGTGCTGCGCCAGATGCAATTCGCCGAAGACGCGGGTCCGATGGCGCACCCGGTGCGTCCGGAAAGCTACGTCGAGATCAACAATTTCTACACGATGACGGTCTACGAAAAAGGCTCCGAAGTCGTGCGGATGTATCAGACGCTGTTTGGCCGCGACGGTTTCCGCAAAGGCATGGACCTGTACTTCAAGCGTCACGACGGCCAGGCTGTGACCTGCGACGACTTCCGTCACGCGCTCGCCGATGCGAACGGCCGCGATCTCGCGCAATTCGAACGCTGGTACAGTCAGGCCGGCACGCCGCGCGTCTCGGTACGCACGAAGTACGACGCCGCGCAGCAACGCTACAGCGTGACGCTCACGCAAGGCTACGGCGATGCCGCGCCAGCCGCGCGTGAAACGCAAAAAGGCCCGCTGCTGATCCCGTTCGCGATCGGTTTGATCGGCAAGGACGGCCACGACATGCCGCTGCAACTGGAAAGCGAAGCCAAGGCGTCGGACGCCACAACGCGCGTGCTGGAATTCACGCAGGCCGAACAGACCTTCACGTTCGTCAACGTCGCGCAGGAACCGCTGCCCTCGCTGCTGCGCAATTTCTCGGCGCCGGTGATCGTCGAATACGACTACTCGGCCGATCAGCTCGCGTTCCTGCTAGCGCACGACAGCGACCCGTTCAACGGCTGGGAAGCCGGTCAACGGCTCGCCACGCGCGAGTTGCTGACGCTCGCCGGGCGCGCCACAACCGGCGTGCCGCTGCAGCTCGACGACTCGGTCGTCGCTGCGTTCGCGCGCGTGCTAACCGACGAAACGCTCTCGCCGTCGTTCCGCGAACTGGCATTGATGCTGCCGTCGGAAGCGTATCTGGCTGAACAGATGGCCGAATCGAACCCGGCTGCCGTACACGCCGCGCGGCAATTCGTGCGCAAGCGCCTCGCGAATGCCCTCAGGAAGGACTGGCTTGCCGTGTACGAAAAGCACCGCACGCCGGGCGCCTATGAAGCGACGCCGGAGGCTTCCGGTCATCGTGCGTTGAAGAATCTTGCGTTGTCGTATCTCGCGGAACTCGACGATCCGGCTGAAGCCGTGCGTCTTGCATCCGCGCAATACGATGCCGCCAACAACATGACCGACCGCTCGGCGGCGCTCTCGGCGTTGCTCAATGCGTCGGCGGCGAACGGCGGCAGCGTTGAGGCGCAGCAGGCGCTGGACGACTTCTACCGGCGCTTCGAAAAGGAACCGCTCGTCATCGACAAGTGGTTTGCCTTGCAAGCCACGCAACGTGGCAGCGCGCAGCGTCCGGTGATCGAGATCGTACGCAAGCTGATGGCGCACCCGGCTTTCAACCTGAAGAATCCGAACCGGGCTCGCTCGCTGATTTTCAGCTTCTGCGCGGCGAACCCCGCACAGTTCCACGCCGAAGACGGTTCGGGCTATGCGTTCTGGGCCGAGCAGGTGATCGCGCTCGACGCCATCAATCCGCAAGTGGCCGCCCGCCTCGCCCGCTCGCTGGAACTGTGGCGCCGCTTTACGCCGACACTGCGTGACGGTATGCGCGCGGCGCTGGAGAAAGTGGCGTCGCAGGTGAAGTCGCGCGACGTGCGCGAGATCGTGGAGAAAGCGTTGGCGTGACGATCGTCTGACAGCGCTTTGCGCAGCGAAAAGCCGGCACGTGTTGCCGGCTTTTTTTCGTCCTGAATTTTGCGATGAAGCGGTGTGCGGACGTCAACGTTAGCCGTCTGGACGACTGTTCGTATCGGTTCGGCGGGTGGAAAGTAAACGCATTCATTTAACGGTTTACGTTTAACGCAACGCGTTATATCATCCCATGATCACGACATTCGGCGACAAGGCCACGGCAGCAATCTTTCAGGGCAAGTTCGTGCATTCACTGCCGCTTCATATGCAGGCGCTCGCGCGCCGCAAGCTGCTCATGATCGACGCCGCCAGGTCAATCCGCAACCTGCATGCGCCGCCGGGTAATCGGCTCGAATGCTTGCAAGGCCAGCGCAGCGGGCAGTGGAGTATTCGCATCAACGCGCAGTGGCGCATTTGTTTTCACTTTGTCGACGGGGAGGCGCTGAATGTCGAAATTGTCGACTATCACTGATTATTGGGAGACCGGCATGGTCATCAAACGCTCCGAGCTGGGCAGCATCGATTTCTCCGACATCAGCACCGGCGAAAGCATCCCGGAAATCCATCCCGGCGAGATTCTGCGGTGCGAGTTCCTCGAACCGCTCGGCATGTCCGTCAACGCGCTCGCCCTTGCGCTGCGCGTACCGGCGCCGCGCATCAACGACATCGTGCGCGGCAAACGCGCCATCTCGGCCGACACCGCGCTACGGCTCGAACGCTACTTCGGCGCGAGTGCGCAGTTCTGGCTGAATCTCCAGATCGCCTACGACCTGCGTGTCGCTACCGCGGCGGCCGGGGAGCAGATCGAGCGCGAGATCGAGCCGATGCCCAAGGCGAACCGGCCCAAAATGCCGAAGGTCCCGGCCGAACACGCCCGTGCCGCCGCGCTTGCCACCCACGTGGCCGGCCATGTCACGGCCATCAAGGCTCGCCGCAAAGCCTGAGTTTCACGCGCGTTTACAGCCCTCAGCGAGGCGGGCGCACGCCCTCGTATCTCAAAAGCACGGAACCGACACAGCGAGCGGTTAAAATCGAGACATTCCCTAAGCCTTCCCGGAGTACAGCAATGGCTTTGCAACGTCGTACCACTCTCACGAAGTACCTGATCGAGCAGCAGCGCGAGACCAACAACCTGCCGGCCGACCTGCGCCTCTTGATCGAAGTCGTCGCGCGCGCGTGCAAGGCGATCAGCTACCACGTCAGCAAGGGCGCGCTGGGCGATGCGCTCGGCACCGCGGGCAGCGAGAACGTTCAGGGCGAAGTGCAGAAGAAGCTCGACATCCTGTCGAACGAAATCCTGCTCGAAGCGAATGAATGGGGCGGCAACCTGGCGGGCATGGCGTCCGAGGAAATGGAGCAGTTCTTCCCGATCCCCGCCAACTACCCGAAGGGCGAATACCTGCTGGTGTTCGATCCGCTCGACGGCTCGTCGAACATCGACGTCAACGTGTCGATCGGCACAATCTTCTCGGTGCTGCGCTGCCCGGACGGCCAGCAGCCCACCGAACAGTCGTTCCTGCAACCCGGAACGCAGCAGGTCGCGGCAGGTTATGCGGTGTACGGCCCGCAAACCGTGCTGGTGCTGACCACCGGCAACGGCGTGAACTGCTTCACACTCGACCGCGAACTGGGTTCGTGGGTACTCACGCAAAGCGATATGCGCATTCCGGTTGAAACGCGTGAATATGCGATCAACGCGTCGAACGAGCGTCACTGGTATCCGCCGGTCGAGAAATACATCGGCGAGTTGAAAGACGGCAAGGACGGTTCGCGCCAGAGCGACTTCAACATGCGCTGGATCGCATCGATGGTGGCTGACGTGCACCGTATCCTGAACCGCGGCGGCATCTTCATGTACCCGGCCGACAAGCGCACGCCGGACAAGCCGGGCAAGCTCCGCCTGATGTACGAAGCAAACCCGATGGCGTTCATCGTCGAGCAGGCCGGGGGCGCCGCGACCAACGGCGAGAAGCGGATTCTGGACATCCAGCCGAAAAGTCTGCACGAACGTGTGGCGGTGTTCCTCGGCTCGAAGAACGAAGTCGACCGCGTCACGCGCTACCATCTCGAAACAAAAAAGTGACCGCGGGGGCTTGCCAAGTTCCTGAAGAAGTCCCTATAATCTCGTTTCTCCTGATGCCGGAATAGCTCAGACGGTAGAGCAGCGCATTCGTAATGCGAAGGTCGGGGGTTCGATTCCTCTTTCCGGCACCACAAGATTCAAGCAAAAAGCCCAGTCCTCGTGACTGGGCTTTTTGCTTTCTGGTGCCGGTTTTCAACGCGGCTCCCGCTTCAACCGACCGTCACAACGATCAACGGTAGCGCCCCTTAAGCCGCCAAAATCCAATCGATCGCTTCGCGCGGTCACGCCGAGATTGCGAACGACGACCGCATCTTCAACAATCACGTTCTCAGCCGGCTTCGTGCCATATGCCAACACGGCTTCCTGCGGCGCCGACGAAAACCACAAGGTCCGGCCAGCGCACTCGATACCGACCTGACGTCCTTTCCAGTAGACAGCGTTTTCCATGGCGAACTCTCTGAAGGGCGAAGACAGCCATCTTCCGCGCCGGTGCCGGCGCTTCCGTTATCCACCGCACCCTGTGCCGCAGATAGCCGCTTCAATGATAGTCGGCGGCACGATCGAGGCGAACGACAAACCAACGGCAGTTGCAGACACCACCCGGGGAGAGCCGCACGGCATCCTGTCCGACGCAACGATTCACAGCCTGAAGCTGCAGCAACACGCGAGGTCTATCGGACTTCGCGCTTCTCCCGGAGGAAATCGATCAGCGCGCGCAGCTTGAACGGCATTTGCGCGCGGCTCGCCGTGTACAGATAAAAGCCCGGAAAGCTCGGACACCACCCGTCCAGCACGCGGACCAGGCGGCCGTCTTCGAGTTGCTCGTTCACGTAGTCGTCGATCACGTGGAGGAGGCCCACTCCCTGCTCCGCCGCCCGCACCATCGTGTACAGATCGTTGGTGACGAGACTCCCGCGTGTCTCGACTTCGAACACACGCGACGGATCGTCAGGCTGCGCGAACTCCCATCGATAGATGCCGCCGCTGGTCGAGAAGCGGTAGCGCAGGCAATCGTGAGCGGCGAGATCGGATGGCGTCGCCGGCGCCGGATAGCGCTCGAAATAGGCCGGTGAGCCGGCTACGACAATGCGGATCTCGCCGCCCAAGGGTACCGCCACCATGTCCTGCGCGATCCGTTCGCCGAGCCGGATTCCCGCGTCGAAACCTTCGCCGACCAAGTCAGCGAAACCATCGTCGAGTGTCAGATCAAGACGGATCTGCGGATAGCGACGCGTGAACTCGGCCAGATGCGGCAACACCAGCAGCTCGCTCGCGACTCTCGGCAAATTGATGCGCAGCGTGCCGGCGGGCTGCTCGCGAGTTTCATCGAGCGCCTCGAAGGCCGCCTCCAGTTCACCCAGCGCAGGCAGCACGCGCGCGAGAAACTGCGCGCCAGCTTCCGTCAGGGCAACACGCCGGGTGGTCCGGTTGAACAGGCGCACATTCAGTTGAGTCTCAAGCGAACGAATGCTTTGCGACAACGCCGATGCCGTCACGCCGGTTTCCGCAGCCGCGTGCGTGAAACTGCCGTGGCGCGCCACGCTCGCGAATGCCATCAACGCCGGCAACTGGGCTGGGTCCATCGCGATCTCCATTATTAAGCCAGACTTCACAATCCTTGCAGACGGACGGCATTTTTCCAAGCAAAGAATCGGCGCACGATAACGCCATCGATTCAACGCTTCCCGCCTCACCGCTCAAGGAGACTGATATGACGATGGACCGCTACACCCTGCTCGGCCGCTCGGGCCTTCGCGTGAGCCCGATCGCACTCGGCACGATGACCTTCGGCACCGAATGGGGCTGGGGCGCCGACGAACAAGCGGCGCAACGCCTGTTCGATCTGTACGTGGATGCCGGCGGCAACTTCGTCGACACCGCGGACCTGTACACCGAAGGCACCAGTGAGAAATGGCTCGGCAAATTCGTCGCGGCGCGCGGTCTGCGCGACCGGCTCGTGATCGCCACCAAGTACGGCTACAACGCCGAGACCGGCAATCCGAACGCGGGCGGCAACCATCGCAAGAATCTGCTGCGCGCGCTCGACGGCTCGCTCAAGCGTCTGGGCACCGACTACATCGACCTGTATTACCTGCACACATGGGATCGCGTCACGCCGGTGGACGAAGTAATGCGCGCGATGGACGACGCCGTGCGCGCAGGCAAGATCCGTTACGTCGGCCTGTCGGATACGCCCGCGTGGTTCGCGGGCGGGCGCAGACGCTTGCCGACTGGCGCGGCTTCGAACCGGTCGCGGCGATGCAACTCGAATACTCGATGATCGAGCGCAACGCCGAAAACGAGTTCGCCGATCTCGCCGCCAATCTGGGCATGGGGCTCGTGCCGTGGAGTCCGCTGGGTATGGGCGTGTTGTCGGGCAAATACCGTCCTTCGCAAGGCGGAGCGGCGAGCGCTGTTTCCGGCGACGGGCGCCTTGCGAGCATGGCCAGCGCGCCGCCGCCGGGATTCGACAAGCTGACCGAGCGCAACTTCCGCATCGTCGCGGAACTGGAGGCCGTCGCGAATCTGGCGGAGCGGCCGATGGCGCAAGTTGCGCTGAACTGGCTGCATCACAAGCGCGGCGTGTCGAGCATCATTGTCGGCGCAACCCGGCCCGAGCAGCTGCAGGAATCGCTCGGCTCGCTCGATTTCACGCTCGCGCCGGAATTGATCGCGCGTCTCGACGCCGTCTCGGAACCGGCCCGTCCATTCCCGTACTACATGTTTGCCGACGGTCATCAGGCGCGGATTCATGGCCAGGTCGAAGTCGCCGATAAACCTGCGGCCTACTCCGCGCCCGTGACAATTCCGGCGCCGAACGCGTAAAAATCGTCCACAGCGAGCGCCGCGCTTCGTCTGGAGCGCGGCGCTTTTTATTTGCAAAAAATATTCAGGAAAGTATTCCTGTTCGTCAACGAAGTCGCGCAATCGTTCGTTTACAAACAATTAGGGGGCTGAATGAGCGCGCTGAACCAATCGGTAATAAACGAACGTTCGGACTAACGCGGAGAAAATCCTTCCGATGCGGCAGCGCACAAAAATCGCCGCGATTTGTTCATATCAACGGGTACGAACAGGCTGTTGCTGTGACGCAACAGAGATAATGCGCGGAAGGCGCATGGGGCAAGGCTGGGAAGGGAATGGCGAAGATATCGGACTGTTTTTGATTGGCTGCTGCAAATTCAGTTCTGCGCAGTCAACCGATAAATTCTATTCAAACATTCCGTTCCAATGTAAGGCTGTACCGTTAAAGCAACACACAACATGTGAGCCGCATCGGACACTGGTGCAAAACGGGGACCGAGGCAGATAATCGGTTTGTAAAGGAGAGAGATCATGGATGCCAAACCACCGAAGATTCCGACCCCGGATAAAGTTTTTAGCCCGGATCCGGAACCCGCTGGCGTCGAGTTTCTGGGTGCCGAACTGCCTGAGCACGTTCGCGCATTTTTCGACGAACAACGTAAGTCGTGCGACTCGAAGTAAGTGTGCGGTGGCGCGATGCAGCATCAGCGTCCGCGCGTCCGGCGCGCGGCGAAAGTTGCTACGTGCCCCTACGATTGTCGTTTGCCGCTTTCGCGACGCGGGTTACGCCTGCTTGATTGTGACGCCCGGCTGATTTCGCCCGGCGCACTGAGAGCGCTCGTCTCTGTCTCTGTCTCTGTCTCTGATAGGCGCCTAGGGCGCCTTTAAATATCCCGGCAGCTTGTTTTCAGTCGTTCAGCGCGCCCGCTTGATCCGCGCATCGTCTATTCTTCTGTTTTTTCTTCCGCGGCCACCGGCCACTCCCGCCTTCCATGAATCGCTCGTATCGCTTTGGAGCGTCATGCGCGCTCGCGTTGTTCACGGCGCTTGCGCTCGCGCCCGCCCCTGCCGTCGCGGATGGCGACGACACCGCTCTCACCAACCTGATTGCACTGGCTTCGCAGCGCCTCGCGCTCGCGGAACCCGTTGCGCGCTGGAAGTGGGCGAACCACCAGGCGATTACGGATACACCGCGCGAGAATGCGTTGCTCGCCGACGTCGAAAAGCGCGCCGTCGCAGCGAACGTCGATCCAGCGTTTGCGCGCGCCTTCTTCCAGGATCAGATCGACGCCAGTAAGGAAGTGCAAAACGCGCTGTTTGACACCTGGCGCAGCACGCGGCCGCCCGAAGGCCCTGCGCCCGACCTTGCCACCAGCACGAGGCCGGAGTTGGACCGGCTGACGCAGTCGCTCGTGGCCGGACTCGCACGGGTGCAACCGCTGCGCACAGCGCAGGATTGTCCGTCGCGCGTGGCGCAATCGCTTGCTAACTGGAAATCACTGACGCGCTATGACTCGGCCCATTCGAGCGCGTTGACGCGCGCTCTCGGTCATGTGTGCGAAGCGGGTGGAGTCGGTGCGACGGGATGATCGGTTGGTGCGGTCGAACGGAGTCTGAGACTCCGATCGGTCCAACGCTCTCAGGTGCGGATTGAACCCGCCCTGATGAGCGGGTTGTCGCACGAAACTCGCGTTAAGCCAGACTCGGCACAGGCGTGCCGCTCGAGACGCTCAAGGGCATCACGCGCAAGCCGCGCGCCAGATGGCTTTGCAGAAGACGATAGGTCGACAGTTCGAACGGTCCACCCTCGCTCGAAGCATGCAGCGCGGCCGCCTGGGCGAGCGAAGGCGCATGCCCAAGGTAACGCCACCGGTCGACGACATGAAAGGCACGCGCGTGCGACGCTTCTTCACGCTCCTCAAACACGATCGGACCTTCGAACGGCCACGGCGCATCCACGGGATCGCTCTTCAAGACGCGCGGCACCCGGTTATGGCCGGGACGCAGCGTCGCGATCCATTGCGCCTCCGCGAGCATGGCGCCCAGCTCGCCACCGGTCGCGAGCCACTCGACACGCCGTACTTGTTGCGCGAGCCTCACGTCCTTCGACGACCGCCGCTCCCCCGTCAAGTGAGAACGCAGCCGCTGACGCACACGCACGCTTCGCCCAACATAGAGCGGCAGGTCGCCTTCTCCATAGAACGCGTAGACACCGCATCCGGCTGGCGCCGTGTCGAGCAGATCTTCGGTGATGTCGCCTGCAAGCCGGTAGCGCCGCGTAGTTCGCTCGATCTGCGCCTGCAAAACGTCCGGTGGCACGAGACCGCCATGCAGACGTTGCCAGAACTGCCAGATCAGATCGGCGTCCGCAAGTGCGCGGTGACGATCGGACGGGACGAGACCATGACGCTCCACCAATGCATCGAGCCCATGGCGCTTTTCCGCCGGAAACAACGCGCGTGACAGGCGCACGGTACACAACACATCCGGATCGAACGCTAGTCCGGCCCGGCGAAACTCCCCACGCAGAAAACCGCGATCGAAACTGGCGTTGTGCGCGACGAACAGTTTGCCGTTCAGGCGCTCGAACAATGCCGGCGCAATGACGTCGAAAGTAGGCGCGCCTCGCACCATCGCATTCGTGATGCCGGTGAGCTGCTGAATGAAGGAAGGAATCGGTTGCTGAGGGTCGACCAGGCTGCTCCAACGCGACACGCCGGCCGGTCCTATTTCAACCACGCCGACTTCGGTAATGCGATGCTCACTGGTCGAGCCGCCGGTGGTTTCAAGGTCGACGAAGACGATTGGCACATCTAGGGCCGGTTGCGGCAGAAACTGTTCAGACATGGAAAGGGATACTTTGGACGCGTGGCTTTGCGGCAAGTATGCACCAGTTAGCCGCCGCGCACCCAGCCAGTATTGCTTTGCCCTTGTCGCCGTGCGGCACAAAGACTGGATTCCGGCACGACCTGCGATTCGCTCATAAAGCTGTTAATTATTATATTTCTATGATGTCGATTTTAGATTCCAGGGCTCAATTTTACGCCCCCGATCTTCTCCAGATTAATTCGAACCAGGTAGTTAATCGTTTATGCCGCGATGATAATAACGAATGCCCATAAAAAAGCCTTCGCGTCGTGCGAAGGCTTTCCGGCGATCAGGCTGCCCGGCGACATACGCGGAGCAGCGCGGTGCGGCTTACAGCGGTTGAATGTTCGCCGCTTGCTTGCCCTTCGGGCCGGCCTTGACCTCGAAGGAGACGCGCTGGCTTTCCTTCAACGACTTGAAGCCTTCGGTGCGGATCTCCGAAAAGTGCGCGAACAGGTCTTCGCCACCCGAATCCGATGTAATGAAGCCAAAGCCCTTAGCATCGTTGAACCATTTGACGATACCAGTTTCCATATTCCAGTTTCCCTCGAGGATTTATCAAAATCGGGGCATTGCCCTCAAACTGCATTTCATGGCCATTTCATCTGCGATCGGGCATTTCTGAAGCCTTCGGCACTTTCATATCTGGCAATTGAAATTCAGCTTTGCTGTTATACGGGGAACGAAGAAACAACGTCAAGCGAATTTTTCATATTCACTTAGCATGCGGCGCGATAAGTCAATGCCAAATGAATCGACGAATTCCGACCGCATATTCAGCGAAAACAGAATCGCTTTTCACGTCAATATTACTCACTCGATATCGGGCACAACCGATATCGGAAAAAAATTCGGCATACCCACGAAAACATGTAACAGAAGATGTTTTTAGTAAGTGTTTGTCCGAGTTGTTGCGCCGCACTCATGCCAGCATCATGGAAATCAGTAGCGCGAAGTAATGCGCGTCAGGAGATTGCCATGCTGTTCAATGAATTCCGTCGCTTCATCGCCTGGTTCACCCAATCCCACGCAAAGACAGTTCCCTCGCAATCCGAGCCGGTCGCTCCATCACCCTCGGCCTTCGAGGTCGATCCCATGTGGCATGGGGATCACTGGCAAAATCTGCTCTCGTCCCCCATGGATGCACGCCGCTATGTGATGGAAGACTGGAGCGTCTCGGTGACAACCGACTGGAGTGATGTGGACGGTGCTGCGCCGGCGCACTGACTAACGTCCGCGAATCCGCAACCGGAAGGCAAAAAAAAAGCGCGACTGGGAAGTCGCGCCGACAAAGGTTTGGAGATCTTTTTCGTCAACGAAAAAGTCTGCTTCGGAAAGCAGAGATTTCAGTATAACGGCTTAGTCGAGATCGATTATTCGCATAATCGACAACCATCTATTGCTATAGCGACAACAATCCTTTTTTACGATTTATCGCGTTGTTTTTTTGCATCGATTACTGTAGCGAATGTGCAACGCAATTCAGTTGACTCACCTCTCACGCCCCCCTCAATAGCGCTGCAAGCCTTTATCAGCAAGGCTTAAACGCTATTCGCCTATCGTTTCATATCCAGTAATACTTTATTGTGGAAATCGGAACATCCGCTTTGCGAGCGTCTCTCTACACTCTGCGTAACCGGAAACCGGCGCGCGTGGCGTACAGCGCGCTTCTCATGCGGATTTCGCCTCTCGCAGCGCCCGCGTGATGGTCTCCTTAAGCCTGGGTTCAACGCCCACTCTAGCTCTCGGAGTTACAAGATGAAAAAGACTCTCATGGTCGCGGCCCTCACGGGCGTTTTTGCAACGGCAGCACATGCCCAGAGCAGCGTCACGCTGTATGGCTTGATCGATGCCGGCATCACCTATACCAATAACCAGCACGGCCACAGCAATTGGCAAGAAACCAGCGGTTCAGTGAACGGCAGCCGTTGGGGCTTGCGTGGCTCTGAAGACCTCGGTGGCGGTCTCAAGGCCATCTTCACGTTGGAAAACGGTTTCGGCATCAACAACGGCACGCTGAAGCAAGGTGGCCGTGAATTCGGCCGTCAAGCGTTCGTCGGCCTGTCGAGCGACCAGTTCGGCGCCGTGACCCTCGGTCGTCAATACGACAGCATGGTGGACTACGTCGGCCCGCTGTCCCTGACGGGCACGCAATACGGCGGCACGCAGTTCGCCCACCCGTTCGATAACGACAACCTGAACAACTCGTTCCGCGTCAACAACTCGGTCAAGTACACCAGCGTGAACTACGGCGGCTTCAAGGGCGGCGCCATGTACGGCTTCTCGAACCAGGCTGGCGGATTTGCGAACAACCGCGCATACAGCGTTGGTGGAACGTATAACTGGGGTGGCCTGAACGTCGCAGCTGCGTTCATGCAGTTGAACGGCAGCGGCACGGCGAATACCGGCGGCGCAGTGTCGGACGACTTCACGTTCGGAGCAAAGCGTCAGCAAACCTGGGGGGCAGGCGCGAACTACACGTTCGGCCCGGCAACGGCTGGCCTCCTGTACACGCAAACCAACCTGACCGGCCTGACCAGCATCAGCTCAGCTGCAGGGGGTACCTCGGCTGCCGTCTCCCTGCCGAGCAACAGCGCTCACTTCCAGAACTTCGAAGTGAACGGCCGCTATGCCCTCACGCCGGCAGTGAGCGTGGCGGGTTCGTACACCTACACGCGCGCCAGCCTGAACGGTGTGCGCCCGAACTACAACCAGTTCAACCTGCAAACGGACTACGCGCTGTCGAAGCGCACGGACGTGTACCTGCAGGGTGAGTATCAGCGCGTCAACGAAGGCTCGGGCCTGGTTGCAAACATCAATGGCCTGGGTGCGGCGTCGTCGACGAACAGCCAAGTCGCTGTGACCGCTGGTCTGCGTCACCGCTTCTAAAGCGGCCGGCAACATCCGCAGCATCGAAGGCGCCGTTCGCGGCGCCTTTTTTTATGCTGCACCGCCGCCGGTATCAGGCAGCGGATACTTGACGTCCAGGATGTCGATCGGCTGTGGGCCGGCGGGCGTGTACAAGGTCACCGTATCGCCAATTTTGGCCTTGAGCAGCGCTCGCGCGATCGGCGAGATCCAGCTCACGTGGCCGACATCCAGGTCGACCTCATCGACGCCAACAACCGTCAGCGTATGCACCTCGCCGTCTTCCGTCGCATATTCGACAGTCGCGCCGAAGAACACCTGATCGACGTTTTCCTGTTTGCTGCTGTCGACTATTTCAGCGATGTCGAGGCGCTTGGTCAGAAAGCGGATCCGCCGATCGATTTCTCGCAGACGGCGTTTGCCATAGATGTAGTCGCCGTTTTCCGAGCGGTCGCCGTTCGAGGCCGCCCACGACACCAGTCTGACCACCTCCGGCCGCTCGACATCGATCAGATGCAGCAGTTCGTCGCGCATCCGCCGGTAGCCGGCGGGCGTGATGTAGTTTTTCGTACCCGGGGGGATTTCGGGCTGGGCGACGTCGAGATCGTCGTCATTCTCTTCACTCGACTCTTTGACAAAGGCCTTGTTCATGATGGTCCGTTAACTGCAGCAAGCGACTGCCTATCAAGGGTACACGATCAGGGCAATGAGACAAATCGCAGTTACATGCTTCCCTTTTTGAAAACCTTTGCTATAATCTCGTTTCTGCGTGCGGCTGTAGCTCAGTTGGATAGAGTACTTGGCTACGAACCAAGGGGTCGTGGGTTCGAATCCTGCCAGCCGCACCACTTATTCGAGGGCCTCCCTCCGGGGAGGCCCTTACGTTTTACCGAGCCTCATTGCAGTATCATCGTATTTAGCGTCACCTGTTTAGCGTGCGGCTGTAGCTCAGTTGGATAGAGTACTTGGCTACGAACCAAGGGGTCGTGGGTTCGAATCCTGCCAGCCGCACCACCTATGAAGGGCCTTCCGATCGGAAGGCCCTTTGTTTTTTACGTGACCGGTTCTGCTCAACCGGTCCACTCTGCCAGGGCCCAGGCCTTGGCAGCGTCACCGCAGCTATCGCGGTATCGACTGAATATCACCGATCTGCCCATCGGGACTCGGCACATCCACGAACGAACTTTCCGCCGATTCCTCGCCGATCAGCGCCGCGCGCTCGCCAGTCACAGCCTGCGCCTGCCGCAATACCTCACCCACGCTATCGCCGAAACGGCTTTCAACAAACGCCCGCAGCAGCGCAACCCGTAACGAGTCTCCCCGCCCTTCCACGGTTCGATGGCCGCCCTCGAACTCAGCGATGCAATGTGCCGCGCCATGATCGGTCCGCTCACGCACCTCCAGCCGCTGCGCGCGCTCCAGCACCGCCGCGGCCGCTTCCCATGACGTGGACGGCGTAAAACGGCCATCCCACGGGCGGCCACGGTCATTGCCTCGGATCGAGACGGTTTCGCCGCTGTCGGTAAAGTAGATTTCGCGCACGAAGTCGTGCAGGCTGCGGGCCACCCAATAGTCGAGCGCCACGCCGGTGAGGTCAGCTACGTTCATAAGCGTTCTCCCTGAAGTTCCGGTGAGACTCGCTGGCGGGCAGGTGCGTTCAGATTCAAACGAAAGCCGCCTGAAGCCGCCCGAGGCGACCAGACGTCCAACGTGGTCGAGCAGACCCAGCCAGCCGTCAGATCAGTAATCCGCGCGCTCGCGGTCGATCCGCATCCCGCCGTCGTGACGGTGATGCCCTTCCTCGCTCGGCCGCTCGCGCGCAATACGCATCACGTCCGGATTCGTACGCACGCGGCGCATGACGTTGGCGAGATGGACGCGATCGCTGACCTGGATCACGAAACGCAGCACCGTGGATTCCTGCGACAGGTCTTCGTCCATCGCGATGTGGACGATGTTCGCATCCGCCGATGTGATGTCGGCCGCCACGCGGGCGAATACGCCCTTGGTGTTCTTGACCAGCACCTTCACCGCGACGTCGAACAGACGTCCCGGCTGCGGCGCCCACGCCACATCGATCCAGCGGCCCGGATCGCGCCGGTGGATACGCTGCGCGACGCGGCAGTCCGTGGTGTGGATCGCCATGCCGAGGCCGATGCCGATGTAGCCCATGATGTCGTCGCCCGGAATCGGACGGCAGCACGCGGACAGTTGCACCGACATGCCTTCTGTACCAGTGATCACGACCGGCGGCGCATGCGATGCTGTGCCGTCGCGCGAGCCGTCGTCGTCCGCATCGCGGCCGCTCATCAGCACTTCGATGCGCTTGGCCATGACTGCGGCAACACGGCGGCCAAGACCGATATCCGCGAAGATTTCCTGACGGTTCTTGTTGCCCGTCCACTGCACCAGCTTTTCCCACGCTTCAGGCGTGACGTCCGACAGCGCCAGCCCGTAGCCCTTCAGCGCCTGGTCGACGAGACGCTCGCCGAGCTGCACGGACTCGTTCAGACGCATGGTCTTCAGGTAGTGGCGGATCGCCGAACGCGCCTTGCCGGTGCGCACGAATCCAAGCCAGGCCGGATTCGGCTTCGAATAGGGCGCCGTAATGACTTCGACGATATCGCCGCTCTTCAGCTCGGTGCGCAGCGGCAGGAGTTCATTGTTGATCTTCACTGCGACGCACTGGTTGCCCAGATCGCTGTGGATCGAATACGCGAAATCGAGTGCGGTGGCGCCGCGCGGCAGTGCCATGATCTTCGACTTCGGCGTGAACACGTACACCGCATCCGGGAACAGATCGATCTTGACGTGCTCGAGGAATTCGCTCGAATCGCCCGCTTCGCTCTGAATGTCGAGCAGCGACTTGAGCCACTGGTGCGCGCGCTTTTGCACGTCGTTCAGATCCGCGCCGCCGTTCTTGTACAACCAGTGTGCGGCGACGCCCGCTTCGGCGATCTCGTGCATCTTGCGCGTGCGCACCTGAAACTCGATCGGCGCGCCAAACGGGCCGACCAGCGTGGTGTGCAGCGATTGATAGCCGTTCACCTTCGGGATCGCGATGTAATCCTTGAACTTGCCCGGCACCGGCTTGTAGAGCGCATGCAGCGCGCCGATGCAGGTGTAGCACTCCAGCGCACTTTCGACCACCACGCGGAAGCCGTACACGTCGAGCACCTGCGAGAACGACAACTGCTTGTCGCGCATCTTCTTATAGATACTGAAGATGGTTTTCTCGCGGCCGGTGACTTCGGCGTTGAGCTTCGCGTCGGCAATCGCGCGCTGCACCGACTCCAGAATCTTGCCAACCACTTCACGCCGGTTGCCGCGCGCGGCCTTGACGGCCTTTTCGAGCGTGGCGTAGCGATGCGGGTTGAAGTTCGCGAAGCTCAGGTCCTGCAGCTCGCGATAGGTATTGTTCAGGCCAAGCCGGTGGGCGATCGGCGCGTAGATGTCCAGCGTCTCACGCGCCACGCGGCGGCGCTTTTCATGCGGCACCGCACCCAGCGTGCGCATATTGTGCAGCCGGTCGGCGAGCTTGACCAGAATCACGCGGACGTCGCGCGCCATCGCGAGGAGCATCTTGCGGAAGTTTTCCGCCTGCGCCTCTTCGCGATTGCGAAACTCCATCTTGTCCAACTTCGACAAGCCGTCGACCAGTTCCGCGACCTTCGCGCCGAATCGCTCGGCGAGTTCGGCCTTGGTCACGCCCTGGTCTTCCATCACGTCATGCAGCAGCGCCGCCATGATCGACTGGGCGTCGAGATTCCAGCCGGCGCAGATTTCCGCGACGGCGACAGGATGGGTGATGTAGGGCTCGCCGCTCTGGCGATACTGACCAAGGTGGGCTTCGTCGCTGAAATGGAAAGCTGCCTTGATGTCCTTGATTTCTTCCGGCTGAAGATAGCCGGACAGAACGCCTGTCAGCTTGGCAATCGAAACGACGTCATGCCGGCGCGGTTGCTCCGGTGTGGCGGTCGGCCCGAACAGATGGCGAAACGACTGTTCGAGGACCGCGTCGATGTACTTCCGTGCAGACGAGGGAGAATCGGCGTCGTGTTCCACTTCCGTGGCGGTGGGCGGGGTAGCACTCAATTTCGCCTCCGTAGCGGTTAGGGTTGGACGCCGGTCTGTACGTTGATGCAATTACATGGCAACTGGGCAATCGAAAACGGAAGCGTGCGCCTTAAACAGGCACCTTCTTCAACATTTCGACGCCAACCTGGCCAGCTGCGATTTCGCGCAATGCGACGACCGTGGGCTTGTCGCGGCTTTCGATCTTCGGCGTGTGACCTTGTGCGAGCTGACGCGCGCGATAGGTCGCGGCAAGCGCGAGTTCGAAACGGTTCGGAATCTGTTTGAGGCAGTCTTCGACGGTAATGCGGGCCATGTTGGGTTCCTTCTTTCCAGAAAACGCTGGGCCGCCCCAAGTCTTCTTGTTGCCCTCGGGGGGCCGGCGCGAAGCGACGGGTCTGGGGGCGTTAATTGATGTTGCTTATTCTACCTTATGTGCTCAATATGCCGCCGCGTTCACGCGTGTGGCAGGTGAATGCCGAGTTGCACGAAAAGCTGCGTGTGACGCGCGTATTGCGAGGCGAAGCGCGAACGCGTCGCCGCCACGAGGCAGCGCAGTTCGCCGAGCGCGCGATCGAAGTTGTCGTTGATCACGACATACTCCGCTTCGGCCGCGTGCGCCATCTCGCTGCCGGCTGCGAGCAGACGGCGCGTGATCACGTTCGGCTCGTCCTGGCCGCGCTTTTTCAAACGCTCTTCGAGCGCATCGAGAGACGGCGGCAAGATGAAAATTTCAACGGCGTTGTGAAACTGTTTCTTTACCTGCTGCGCGCCTTGCCAGTCGATTTCGAGCAGCACGTCATGCCCGCTTTTCATCTGCTCTTCGATCCACACGCGCGAGGTCGCGTAGTAGTTACCGTGCACTTCCGCGCTTTCCAGAAACTCGCCGGCCGCGTGACGCGTCAGGAAATCGTCGACCTTCGTGAAGTGATAGTGCTCGCCGTCCTGTTCCTTCGGACGCGGCGGGCGCGTCGTGTACGAAATCGACAGACGGATCGCTTCGTCGCCGGCGAGCAGCGCGTTCACGAGCGTCGACTTGCCCGCGCCCGAAGGCGCGACCACCATGAACAGGTTGCCGGGATAAGCACCGGCGTAAGGGTTGCGCGGTGCGCTGGTTTCGCGTGTGTGGTCGGTCATGTTATCGAGGCTCCTGCCTTACTCCAGATTCTGTACTTGCTCGCGCATCTGTTCGATGAGCAGCTTCAGGGTCATCGACGAATCGGCCAGTTCCTTCGCCGCCGCCTTCGAGCCGAGCGTGTTCGCTTCGCGATTCAGTTCCTGCATCATGAAGTCGAGCCGCTTGCCGACCTTGCCGCCCTTCTCGATCACGTGACGCGTTTCGTTCAGGTGAGCCGTGAGGCGCGACAGTTCTTCGGCGATGTCGATGCGGATGCCGTACATCGTCACTTCCTGGCGAATCCGTTCGTTGATTTCTTCGCGCGAGACGCTCGTTGCCGTCGTGTCGGGCGCGGCGATACCCAGCGCTTCCTGCAGACGTTCGACGATCTTCTGCTGATGCTTGGCGATCAACTCCGGCACGAGCGGCGTGATCTTCGTGACGATCGTTTCCATTTCAGTGACGTTGGCGAGCAGCACCGTTGCCAGTTGCGCGCCTTCGCGCGCACGCACGTCGATCAGATCGGTAATCGCCTGCTTGCCGCATGCGAGCACCGCATCGCGCAGCACGTCCGGCGCCACGCCGGTTTCGGCCAGCACCCCCGGCCAGCGCAGAATTTCTCCGGTGCGCAGGCGCCCTGCTTCCGGGAACGTCGACAACACCGTGCGCTCGAGCAGCGCGAGTTGCGTCAGCGCATCGCGATTGACCGAGCCCGCGTTAGCCGACTGTTCGCTGCGTTGCAGGTTGATACGGATGTCGACCTTGCCGCGCGAGAGCTTGTTCATCAGCATTTCGCGCAACGTCGGTTCGCAGACGCGCACGTCTTCCGGCATCCGGAAGTTCAGATCGAGAAAGCGCGAGTTCACCGTGCGCAGTTCGACCGATACGCTCACGCCGCCTGTGCCTGAGGCCGGGACGAGTTCGCGCGTGGCGCTCGCATAGCCAGTCATGCTGTAGATCATCGTATTTCTCGCGATTGTGGCCATGCGTTTGACGATGGCCGAAGAGTCGAATCGCCCGGCGTGTACGAGACGCGGGGCGGAGAATCCGCATTATCCCATTTTTACCGACGAGGCCCCTTCGTACGCGGGCGGCAGCCGGGTAACGCGCGCGCCGCCGCGCGCGAAGTGCTACCCCGCGCAAAGCCCCGGCACACGCGGGCGGCCGTGCGATCGACCGGCCGCGGCGCGCCCGGCCCGCTCGGGGG
>CABFVV010000052.1_pt1 | contig 70270 bp, 59 predicted proteins | sample 8864751 | NCBI WGS metagenome assembly CABFVV01 (sample SAMEA5735770, study PRJEB23740) | soil metagenome | biome: forest; feature: forest soil; material: soil | place: USA | collected 2013-10-13 | depth 0.1 m | reverse complement strand
GTCAATATGATGACGGAATCCCCCCAACGATCGCTCCGAGCTCGGCCCGCCGGTCCGTCCGCCCCGCCGCCCCCGCAGCTCAATTGAACATGAACAAGGATTCCGCCCAGACCGCACTACTCTGGATCGTCGCTGCCGGCTTTTTCATGCAGTCGCTCGACACCACGATCGTCAACACCGCGTTGCCGTCGATTGCGAACAGCCTGCACGTCGCACCCCTCGCGATGCAGCCGATCGTGGTTGCCTACACGCTGACCATGGCGATGCTCACCCCTGCGTCGGGCTGGCTCGCCGACCGCTTCGGCACGCGGCGCGTCTATTTCGTGGCGATTCTGATATTCGTGCTCGGATCGATCTGCTGCGCGAGCGCGCATACGCTCGGTCAACTGGTGATGGCGCGGGTCCTGCAAGGCCTGGGTGGCTCGATGCTGCTGCCGATCGGCCGGCTCGCCGTCCTGCGGAGCGTCTCGAGCGAGCAATACGTGTCGGCGCTCGCGTTCATTTCGATTGCCGGCCAGTTGGGGCCGATCGCCGGCCCGACACTCGGCGGCTGGTTCGTTGAGGCCATCACGTGGCACTGGATCTTTCTGATCAATGTGCCGATCGGTGCGTTGGGGCTCTATGCGGTGCAGCGGTTTTTGCCGGCGCATGGCGAAACCCAGGCGCCGCCGTTCGACTTCGTTGGTTGTGGGCTGCTGTCGCTGTGCATGATCGCGTTTTCGCTGGCCGTCGAGGTGCCGGTCGAGACGCATCGCGCGGCATGGTCGGCGGGTCTCTTCGCGCTCGCGGTAGTCAGCGCGCTCGCCTACATTCCGCACGCAAAGCGCCGCAATAATCCACTCTTCAAACTCTCGCTCTTTAGCGAACCGAATTTCAGCGTGGGTCTGATCGGCAACCTGGTGTGCCGCATCGGCTCGAGCGCCGTACCGTTTCTCGTGCCGTTGCTGCTGCAATTGCAACTCGGCTACACACCGCTGCATTCCGGCCTGATGATGCTGCCTGCCGCACTTGCCGGCACCCTCACCAAACGCTGGATTGCGCCGCTCGTGCGCCGCTACGGCTATGACACGTTCCTGCTCGTCAACACGATAATCGTGGGGTCGGCGATCGTTGCGTTCGCATTGATTACGCGTGGTACGCCGCTCATCGTCGAGATCGTGATTCTGGCGGTGTTCGGCGGCGCCAACTCCATGCAATTCGCGGCGATGAACAGCGTCACGCTCAAAGGCCTCTCGCATGAAGATGCCGGCAGCGGCAACAGCCTCTTTTCGATGGTGCAGATGCTGGCGATCGGCTTGGGTGTCTCAATCGGCGGCGGGCTGGTGAATCTGTTCTCCGCGCAATGGGGATCGGCGGCGCTCGGGTTCCGCCTGAGCTTCGTGTGCGTGGGCGTCATCACGCTGGTGTCCGCATGGGTGTTTCGCCATCTCGACGAAGCGCCCGTCACACGCAACGTGCGTGGCCAGGCGACCCAGGGCGCAGGGCGCTGACTGCCGGCGTGGCGGATTCGCGTACGCGCCGGGCCCTGGCTACGCTGAGTCGGACCTGACCGAGGCCGACTCAGCGCACTGCCGCCGCTACCCTCAGTCCGGCAAACGGATGCCGGACAATCCCTCGCACGCTTCGCTCGAATAAAAACTCGCGACATGATGACGCTCTCCGTTGATCAGTCATATATGCCTGACGCATGGTGAGAACCGCGTTCCATCGTGCAGCAGGCGAACCCGTGCAGATTAGCGCCAAACGAGTGCCTGACGCGATAGCGCGGCTGTCATTCCACTCATGATGCGGTGTCATTGATTGGCTCGGACAGATGGCGTTTCCCGGCGTCGTCGCATGAATTCAAACAGCGTTTCGCGATAGCATGTCATGCATTAATGCATAACAAAGGAATATCACATGCCATTTGACGAGCGCATGCTGAACGGTATGGGCGTGCTGACGGCAATTGTCGACTGCGGCAGTTTTGCGGCGGCAGGCGAAGCACTCGACATGTCGCAATCCGGCGTCAGCCGTTCGGTTGCACGGCTCGAAGCACGCCTCGGCATCCGGCTATTCGACCGCACCACCCGCTCGGTCACGCTGACCGACGAAGGCCGGCGCTTCTACGAACAGATTGTGCCGCTGCTCGGCGGACTCGAAGAAGCGGCGGCTTCCGCGGCGCAGGGCGCCACGGCGGTTCGCGGACGTTTGCGCGTGAACATGGACCCGTTCTTTTCGCGTCTTGTGCTGGGGCCGAGGCTCGGCGGTTTCGTCGATAAGCATGCCGATCTGCAGCTCGAGTTGATCACGCGTGACCAGTTAGGCGATATGGTTGCCGACGGTTTCGATCTCGCGATCCGTTTCGGTGACCCGCCGGTTTCGTCGCTCATTGCGCGCAAGCTGCTCGACACACGGGTTCTGACCGTCGCCGCGCCCTCGTATCTGAAGAAACATGGTCATCCGGCAAGCCCGGCTGAACTCGAAAGCGGCAAGCACGCATGCATCAAATTTCGTGATCCGCTAACGGGTTACCCGTTCAGTTGGGAGTTTCACCGCGGACGCAAGAAGACGGTGATTACGCCGCAAGGCCGCCTGACCGTGAACGACGTCGGCACCTTGCATAGCGTGTGCGCCGCGGGCCAGGGCGTCGCGCAGATTCTCGCCTTCGGCGCCGAGTCGTTGCTCGCCAGTGGCAAACTGGTCGAACTGTTTCCCGACTGGAGCGACGAGGTTTATCCGCTGTATGCGCTCTATCCTTCGCGACATCATCCGCCAGCCAAGGTGCGGGCATTCTTCGACTTCATCGTTTCGCTGACTGGCGCCCCGACACGCGAAACGACCGCTTGAATGGCGGCTTGAACGGCCGCTGGGCGAGTGTGACGCCTCGCTGACAGCCATCGAACGGCATCCGTGCGTTTATCGGCGTAGAAAGCGCGACTTCGCATCTTGTACGCTAGCGTGCAGACACAATCTCGCGGTGCGCGCAGGCTAAGTGAAGGCACTCACAGCACGTACGGAAAAACTATGTCGAACTACCCATTTGAGAGCGAGCTCGCCCATCTCGAACAGATTATTTCCTTTCTCGTGCCTGCTCCGCCGTTGGGCCTGCCCTACTGGCGACGCCGGATTCTCGCCTTGTCGCCGCCTGAAGGACGTCTACCGGTTGGCAGTGTCCAACGTATCGGCAGGTTAATGGACGTATTCGAGGAAATCGAACGCAAGGCTTCACCGGACGCGGCGTCCACAGCAAGGACAACGACACGCTAGCGCGCTGGACGGCGAGCCGGATCAGCAAGCAGTGCTCGCCCTCACTTCGCCAGGGGGCGTTCGCTAGATCGCCTGCAATGCCGGTAACAGCCGGTCGAATTCGCGTTTGACCACCGCGTAGCATTCACACACGTGGGCCTCCAGACCGGGCCGGTCCAGCACGGTGATATGGCCGTGGCTATAGCGGATCAAGCCGGCGTTCTGCAGTTTGAGCGCCGCCGCAGTAACACCGGAGCGGCGCACGCCGAGCATATTGGCAATGAGCTCCTGAGTCATACGCAATTCGTTCGACGGCAGGCGGTCGATGCTGAGCAGTAGCCAGCGGCACAATTGTTGATCGATCGAATGATGGCGGTTGCATACCGCGGTCTGCGCCATCTGGGTAATGAGTGCCTGCGTGTAGCGCAACAGAAGGCGCTGCATAGGCCCCCCGCGATTGAATTCGTCTTTCAGCATGCGGGCATTCAAGCGCCAGGCGCGGCCCGCGCTTTGCACGATCGCGCGGCTCGGCGTAGTCTCACCGCCCATGAACAGCGACACGCCGACAATGCCTTCATGTCCCACGATGGCGATCTCTGCCGAGGCGCCGTCTTCCATCACATAGAGCAACGAAATAATCGACGTGGTGGGGAAAAAGACGTGTTCGAGTTGACCGCCGGATTCGTAGATCACCTGACCTAACGGCAAATCGACTTCAACCAGATGCGACTCGATGCGCGCCCACTCCATTTCGGGCAACACCGCCAACAGGTGATTCGCTTTTGGGTCACCCTTGAGCATCGGTGGCTCCTTGCTGGGTTCCGGACGCGCCAGCGGCGCGGCTACGCATTGATCTGCGGAAACGGCGCAAGCACGCGTTCCGCTGCAGCGGTGATTATGAACCGCGCGCCGGACGCGCGGAATCGGGTAAAGCGCCCGCTTCGCTGCTGCCGTGAGCTTCAACGGGCACGGCACAAACAGAAAAACCGGCTTGACGCCGGTTATTTTCGTTCCGAATGCCTACAGAGCGACGGGTTTCTTTTTGAGCATCAAGGGTCGGCGCGTTTGCATCAGCGTGCGTTTCGCACCCAGCCACTTCGTCACGTGCTTGACCCATTGCTTGGGCGGGGCTTCATTGCCCTGCCCCTGCTGCGGCTCGTTTGCCGCCGGTGCGGCCGTTTTTTCGCTTTCGGCGAGGCGTGCTGCTTCGCGCCGCCGTTTGCTGTCGGCAATTTCTTCTAGGTTGACCTGGTCATCATCCATGCTGGAACTCCCGCGACAAAGCAAGGCGAGACGCCGGTAGGCGCCGCGCTGCTTCGGCTGTGGAACAAGGCGGCGCACGGCAGGTCCGGTTGGACCTACCGCGCCGCGCTCGCTGTATCAAGAAATCGTGTAGCGGTTTTGCGGACCGCCGACATACAGACCGCGAGCGAGCGTGAGGATTTGCTCGCGATGACGGTCGAAGGCTGCCAGCACTGCCGGCTCGTCGGAGCCTGCGCTCGGGCTCAGATTCGAAATGACCGAATTGTTGACAGTGAAGGCGATTTCGCGCGCATTGTCATAGCCCCAGAAATTGACACAATGACGGAAGGCGTCATAGCTGCGGCTTGGGTTCGGGAAGTTGAGGGACATTTCACGCTCCCGTGGTGTTTTCCTTCTCCACGGTGCGCTGAATATGGGGCGCGGTCAAGGTGTTGTTTGTAAGTGTGGGTGTTAGTCGGGCAAGCTGCCCGAATGCCACGACGAAGGGCGCGATCAGTCGCCGGCAGACCGTTCCGGAAAAAACCCGACGAAGGCGAACCGTCAGTGAGTTGATTTATTAACCGCTGACCCAACCGCTAGCCCAAGCGGCTTTGATGCGTTTTGGCATCAAAGCCGCACAAATTTTCCCCTTCGAACCCCTTTCACAGCGCGGACATTTCTTCCGATTTATTACGGATTATTTTTTTCCTGCAATGGACTATTTTGCTGCATGCAGCAATGTGTGCGCAAAGCGAACCGGCTGCCGCCCCTTAACAGATAAGAACGGAGACGCCTGTGTTCACCTTCTCCACTCCTACGTCCCGCACCTCTCCCAAGGTTTCCATTTGCCTGCCCACCTACAATCGGCCTGAGTTGATCGTCGAGTGCATCGATTCGTGCCTCGCGCAGACGTATGGCAATCTGGAGATTGTGATCGGCGACGATTCAAAGGACGCACGCACCCAGCAGTTGATCGCGCAACGCTACGCGAACGAGCCACGCGTGCGCTATGCGAAGAACCAGCCGGCACTCGGCCAGGCTCGCAACGTTGCGAGTCTGTTCGCGCGCGCACGCGGCGACAAGATCCTGCTGATTCACGACGACGACCTGCTCACCACCGACGGCGTCGAAAAGCTGGTGTCGCTGTGGAAGCTTCATCCGCGGCTCGAAGTAGCCTTCGCCGATCAGTACGAGGCCGATCACACCGGCGCCGTCGACTTCGAAGGCAGTGCACGCCTGAACACCGCGTTTCGACGCACTCGGGACGCTGAAGGCTTGCAAGCTTTGCCGGGCAGAACCGGCCTGATCCAGATGTTCCCGAACAACGGCTGGATGGCGAACGCGGAGCTTGTCAAACGGATCGGCTACAGCGACCAGCACGGCATGTGCTGCGATTTCGTGTTCGGCACCGAACTCTGTCTCGCGGCGCGCGAGGTGTTTTATCTGCACGAATACGTGTCGGTGTATCGGAAGACCGCGACGTCGATCTCGCATAGAACCCGCGGCACGACGGTTGCCGCGACCGTCAGTGCGTATGCGTTCGTCAAGGCGCTGAAACTGCCGCCGCAACTGGAACCGTCACGCAAGCTGGCGTTGCGCCGTCTCGCGCCGATCGTCGTCTCGGTTCATGCGAACAATCACCAGGTCATGCCCGGGTTGAAGATCGCGTTCACGCATCTCTTCGCCTACAACTATGGTTTCAGCACGCGGCTCTATTACCACCTGCTCATGCTCTCGCGTGCGGCCGTGAGCGTACGGCAGCGCGCAACGGTGGCTGCGGTGGTCGCGGCAGCACCGGCTGTTGTCACCGAGCCAGCCGCCGCTGTGACGGAGCTCGTCACGGACCTCGTGACCGATCAATCCGAACTGGTCTGACGCTGCCGTAGCTGGAAGCGGCTGTCCGTTCCTTCGCCGCAGCGCGTTCTATCGGCCCAATCGCCGGACAAACATCGCTGCGGTTATAAGGCTTTACGGCTAGCCGCTTAATCGCCAGACAACGCCTGGGTGGCGGCCGGTGCGCGTGGCCGCACGATGCGCTTGCGCCGCGTCAATGCATAAGTGGCGATGCGGTCAAGCGCCGTGCACAACACAAGATAGATGAAGCCGACGAACAAAAAGATCTGTGCGGGATAGACCATCAGCCGATTGCTGACCTGCGTCGCGACGAACGACAACTCGCCGACGCCGACGATATACGCAAGCGAGGTGTCCTTCACCAGCGACACCCATTGATTCACGAACGAAGGCGCCATGATGCGCATCGCCTGCGGCAGCGAAACATAGCGCAGTGTTTGCATCCGCGTGAGACCGAGCGAGAGCCCGGCTTGCCACTGGCCGTCGCCGACCGCACGAATGCCCGCGTGCACCGAGTGCGCGAGGTACGCACCGCCGATCAGCGAGAGCGCGCAGACGACCGTTGCGAGTCCGGGCACATCGACATGGAAGACCATCGGCAACAGGAAATACGTCCAGAAAATCAGCATCAGCACCGGAATCGCGCGGAAGAATCCGATCACGAGCAGCAATGGCACACGGGCGATGCGTCCCGCCAACGCCAATGCAATGCCACCTGCAAGGCCGAACACGGCCGACGCAAGCGCCGAACACAATGCCAGCACCAGCGTGAGCGCCGCGCCGCCGAGCGGTCCCTGCGGAAATGCGCCGATCAGCAGATACGGCAGGTTATGGGTGAACAGTGTCCACGTCATGCTCAGCGCCTCGCGAATGAACGGTCACGCGCATGCGCCACCGTATGCGAGACGGCTTCGATCAACGCGATAGCGACGATATACAACACGGTGGCCACACCGAACGCCTCGAACGTTTTTAAGCTCTCCGTTTCGACCTGACGCGACGCGTACGACAGTTCGGCCAGACCGATCGCCATGGTCAGCGATGAATTCTTCACGAGGTTCATGTATTGGCCGAAGAGCGGCGGCAGCGAAATGCGCACCGCTTGCGGCAAAACGACGTAGCGGAATGCCTGCAATGGCGTAAGGCCAAGAGCCGCGGCTGCGGCATGCTGACCACCCGGCACGCCACGCAAACCCGCCTGGAACTCCTCAGCGATGAAGGCCGCCGTGTAGCACGTAAGCCCGAGCCACCCGGCGACAAACTCGAACGACGGCCAGCGCAACACGTACGCGCCGAGGTGCACGTCATGCGGCGTGTTCAGCCATTGCATCAACGCGTCAGGCATCAGCGTGGCCGCGCCGAAGTACCAGAAGAACAGTTGCACCAGCAACGGCGTGTTGCGAAACACCAGCACATACGCGGCCGTTGCGCGGCGCAGCCAGGCATACCGCGCATGACGCGTGATCACCAGCGCGAAACCGGATACGGTGGCCGCGAGCGCCACCGTTAACGCGAGACCGACGGTGACACCGAAGCCTTGCCACAGCCACATCAGATACTTTGGAGCGAGCCACGCTTGCATCTTTGAACCTGCTTCTTTAAATCCGCTCTTGCGAAAACGCCGACGGGCACGTTGCCAACGTGCCCGTTCATTGCTGGGTGCCTGGGTGCTACAGCGACACGACGATCAGGTCTTGTCGCCGATCTTGAAGATGCGCGCGAGCGGCGTCTTCGTTTGCGGACCGAACCAGCGGTTGTAGATTGTCGCGGCCGAGCCGTCGGCTTCCAGTCCCTTCAGCGTGTCGTTCACGAAGCCGACAAGGCGCGTCTCGCCCTTCGGGATGCCGACACCCATGTAGTCGTTCGAAATCGTGAACGCCGGAATCTCGTAGTTCTGCTTGTCCGGCACGTTCGCGAGCAGGCCGACCAGCTTCGGACCATCCTGCGTGATCGCCTGCACGTTGCCCGCGCGCAAAGCCGCAAACGCGAACGGCGTGTCGTCGTATGCGACGATCGTGGCCTGCGGGAATTTCTCGCGCAGCGTGATCTCGTTGGTGGTGCCCTTGTCGGCACCCACTCGCAGGCTGTTGATCTGATCCGTCGACTTCAGCACGCCCTTCTTCGCCAGGAACTGCTGGCCCGACGAGAAATACGGAATGCTGAAATCGACCTGTTTGGCGCGCTCGTCGGTGATCGTGAAGTTGGCGAGCACCAGGTCCACTTTCTTCGAGGTCAGGAACGGAATGCGGTTGGCCGGATTGGTCGGTTGCAGTTCGAGTTTCACGCCGAGCTTGTCGGCAAGCGCCTTCGCGTAGTCGACGTCGAGGCCGACAATATGGTTGCTGGTTGCGTCGACGTAACCGAACGGCGGATTGCTGTCGAAGGTCGCGACGCGCAGTACGCCGGCTTTCCTGATGTCGTCGAGACGGTCGGCATAGGCGAGCCCCGGTACCGTCAGCGAGAGTCCCGTCAGTGTCATTAACCAGGCAGCGAGTATTTTCGATTTCATTTTTATGGATCTCTTGGTTTGTGCACGATGCTTGTTCAATATGCGTGCGATGTTTCAGAAACGGATGCGTGTTGGCGATATCCGTCATCAATCCGTCGCAAGCGCGAGGTGCAACCGATGGCCACGCATGGGCGTCACATTAGCAGCGACGCCTCGCGCTCCGAACCAAGAAATGCTCCTGTAATAAGCGCGTTTTCTGCTAAGCATCCACTCATTAGCAAACGTGTATTTGTCGCTTGGGCTTGCACGCGCGACTGATTAGGATGGGCCTCGAAGCGTCATCAGCCCGGAGGTTAATCGCCATGTCCGACAGTGCCTGTTTCAAGCCGCGTGTGATCGAGCCGGTCGTCGTCAATCAGCCGGAAGGACTGGGGCTTGCCGTGGAGTTGTGGCTTGCGCATCCCGTCGATGGGATCGCAGGGCGCGCCGTGCAGATTCATCTGCGCAGCGATGCGAAGATGGCGCAAGCCGAGTCGCTGCGCGACCTGCTTCATGCGCTGGGAACGGAGATTGTGGTGGCTTGAGCGTGCGCTTCGCGCCGTGCTTTCCGATGCGATAAAAAAACGGCGGCCGGGTTGCCCCGGGCCGCCGTCCTCAAAGAGCGCTCATGCGCGCTCTTCGAGCGTATCGCTGAAGCTCAATCTCACGCTCAAGGCTCAAGGCGCAGATAGCCTTCTTTCGAAGGATCGCGCATGCGCAGCGACACGAGACCTGCGATCGCGCACAGCGCGGTCACATACCAGTAGAACGTCGACTCGCTGCCCACCGATTTCAGCCACAGCGCGACGTATTCCGCCGAGCCGCCGAAGATCGCATTGGCCACCGCATACGACAACCCGACGCCGAGCGCGCGCACTTCCGGCGGGAACATTTCAGCCTTGATCAGGCCGCTGATCGACGTATAGAAGCTGACGATCGCCAGTGCCACGACGACAAGGCCGAAGGCCGCATACGGGCTCGTCACGTCTTTCAACGCGTGCAGCAGCGGCACCGTGCCGATGGTCGCAAAGAAGCCGAAGAACAGCATCGAACGACGGCGGCCGATGCGATCCGACAACGCGCCGAACGCCGGTTGCATGACCATGTAGACGAACAGCGCCGCGGTCATCACGTTGCTGGCCGTCTTGGCGTGCATACCGGCCGTGTTGACCAGGTACTTCTGCATGTACGTCGTGAACGTGTAAAAAATCAGCGAGCCGCCGGCCGTAAAGCCGAGCACCGTCGCGAATGCACCCTTGTGCAACCACAAGCCGCGCAGCGTGCCGGCTTCCTTGCGTTGGCGCGTTTCAGCCGTGGTCGTTTCTTCGAGCGATTTACGCAGATACAACGCGACCAGCGCCGCCAACGCACCGATCACGAACGGCACGCGCCAGCCCCACGCTTTCAGTTCTTCGGTGGAGAGGGTTTGTTGCAGGACCACCAGCACCAGCAGCGCGCACAACTGGCCGCCGATGAGCGTGACGTACTGGAACGACGCGAAGAACCCGCGACGGCCCTTGAGCGCGACTTCACTCATATAGGTGGCGCTGGTGCCGTACTCACCGCCCACCGACAGGCCCTGGAACAGGCGCGCGACCAGCAGCAGCGCCGGCGCCAATGCGCCGATCTGCGCATACGTGGGCAACACCGCGATCACGAGCGAGCCACCGCACATCATGAACACCGACACCATCATCGCGGTCTTGCGCCCGTGCTTGTCGGCGAGCCGGCCGAAGAACCAGCCGCCGATCGGGCGCATCAGGAAGCCCGCGGCGAAGACGCCGGCGGTGTTGAGCAACTGCGTGGTGGTGTTGCCGCTCGGGAAGAAGGCCGGCGCGAAATACAGCGCGCAGAACGAGTACACGTAGAAGTCGAACCACTCGACTAGATTGCCCGATGAAGCGCCAACGATCGCGAAGATGCGGCGGCGGGTGTCGTGTGCGTCGTAAGTCCTGGCCACGGTTTGGTCGGATAGGTCGGTCATGCTGTTGTCTTCCTTGTCTTTTAACGGAGGTAGCGGTCGTGGCGCCGCCTTCACAACGCGCGCATCGAGGTGCCGCGGTGGCACCTATAGCGCGCGTGCGCGAATTTTACAGAATGGCAAGGGAAAGATGGGGGGTTGTTAGGGGCAACGGGGCACTGGGCGGCATGATGCTGCAGCGCGGCATCGGTTATGGCTTGTCGGCTTTCAGCGCGTACCAGCTTGGCCATTGCTGCCTGATCAGTGCCTTGACGTTGCCCACAATCGCGATCAGGTCTTCGACAGCCTTAACCGACGGCGGCGGCGCAGGCGATTCATAGATTTTCTCGTTGCGTTGCCGCGCGGCGTATTCAATCTCCGAACGGTCGTCGAGATCGAGGTCCGGTTTGACGTGATCGAGCAAGGTTCCGATTACCTTAATACGGTGGCCATCCCCGCCACCTGGCGCCAGGCCATGGATGTAAATAAATCCAACAGCCAACGCGTGCACCGCTTCATAGGCATTGGCATAGCGCACGATGGGCGAATGTCTGTCGTCCTTTGCCGCCTGGAAAAACGACGCGGCGTTGCGGCGAAACTGCACGGCGTTCGCCGCGGTGAACGGCGTCTTACGGACGTACGCGGCGTTGAGCATGCCGGTTAGCTTTTCAGTCAGTTGAAGTGGAAACATCGAGCATGATTTTCGGGCCTTGATCGATTGACTCTAGCACGGGATCCGAGCGGCGCTTTTGCTCCCACTCATGCTCCGGGTACACGCTCACGTGGATTTCCCTGCCAAGCGCCTCACCTGCCACGTCGAGTTCGCGTTGCACGCGGCCGAGACGCGCGTCGCCGATCACCATGACGTCGATGTCACTAGCGGACCCAGCCGTTCCAGCGGCCATCGAGCCGAAGATGAACGCGTACTTTATTTTGTCGCTGATCATGGCCAGCGCGCGCTCGATCGGCTCCTTCAGGCCAAAGCTCTTGACCGCGATTTGTCGCAGCTCCGGGTAAAGCGGATGCTGAGTGTTCGCCTGGTAAAGCGCACGTCCGCCGGACTGCTGAAGGACCACGTCACCTGCAAGCAATTTCGCGACGAAGTCCTGAGTGGAGCTTCGGCCGCCGCCGCTCAACTCGAACAATTCAGAAAGCGAATAAGCGCGTTCCGGGTTCAGAACAAACGCGCCCAGAATGCGCTGCTGTTTAGGTGTGAGAAGAAAGTCCGCGAGCATCAAATACCCTTTTTCGGTACTTTGTTACCGGAAATCGGTATTTGAAATTAAATACCGGAAACCGGTAAAATAGTACCGTTTTCCGGTAAAAGACGCAATGCGACGGCGGCATCGCGCATGTCGTCATCGAGCACCGAGAACAGACGCATCTCGCGGATCAGATGCGGCGGATGTCGCTCATCCCGAGAGGCTCGTTGCAAGCTCTTCGAGCCCGGCTTCGTGAGCGTCACGCATTAACGCTTCGACTTCAGGCAAGGTGCGGCGCACAAGTGCTCGCGCCGATCGCGGAAGTTCGGCGCAGGCGTCTTCGATGTCGCCGGTGCGATGTTCACCGAGCATGGCCAGCAATACCGACGCCTGGCGCACATCCTTTTGCGACTTGACGAGCGTGTTCGTTCGCAGGCGCGACACGAGTAGTTTGTGAATGGCAAAGCGGGCTGCGTCAGGCACGCGCACGGGCACAGCGCCATGCCGTGACACGAGCGTTCCGGCCTGGGATCGGCCTAGCAGGTAGGCCAGATACGGCAAGCCCGTGGCATGCGCATTGAGCTCGGCCACAGGCACCGTGGGAAACGAATCGTCATGCGAGGGAACCAGCAAGTCGACATGAAAGCGCGACTTCCCTGCCTCTGTAAACGATGTGGACGCCTCGCCGCGTTTCATGGCAGGGACCGGCACGAAGTTAATTCCAGTCTCCTTGAGCATCGCGAGCAGTCCGCCTTCGGGAAGATTGACGAGCGCGAGCTGATGCCGGCGCGCGATATCGATATCCTCGGTCTCGTATGAGACGGCCTTGATGCCGAGCGAGTTGAGAATCACGGCGTAAGCGTGCGAGCCGACCAGCACAGCCCCGGCCTCGAAAAGGCCGTAATTGTAAAGAACGCCGACGGTAGCGTAGGTTTTGTTGTCTGCCAGTTGAAAACCCAGCTTGCCGAGATCGCGGATTCGCGAGATGAGATCCTTGCTCAGATCGATGCGTTGCCGCACCTCCTCCACCCGGCTATCCACCTCTGGATCGCCCTTTGGACCGCCAAGGCTCTCCTCCTGCTTCTTGCCTTCCGGCCCCATGTACTGACGGGCGTAGTAGATAGCCCCGCCCCGTTTATGTTCGATAACCGTTCCGGGCGCGCCCATCAGGACCTTGTCCTGAGTGGCCGCGGCCTGTTCGATGTTGGCGAACTGGGAGCAGTAGGCTTGCTCTTGCTGCTCGTAGAGAGGAAAAGGCGGCATGGGACCTTTCAGTAATTTTTTATATTTTACTGAAAAATGCCCGTCTGTGGTTTTTTCAGTACTTTTTCACGAATTACTGAAAAACGGAGGCCAGGCGACCAGCCAGACTCCGAATGACGAAAGCCCCTGTTCGTCATAGACAAACAGGGGCTTCGGACACATCAGAAAACCAGCCTCCACGCGACAAGGCCGAGCGAACTCAAACCCTTATCGCCGGCGGCACATACTTACACTCATACCGCTTCCTCACCGTGCCATTCTCATCGACGCTTTCCAGGTAGACGTCGAACTGCCACAAGCGCGCCATGTGCTTGAGCACTTCATCGCTGTCGCCGGACAGATGCCGGTTGTCGCTCATGAAATGCCGCAGCGTCAGACTCCGGTCGCCCCGCGTATTCACCGCCCACACCTGGATATTCGGCTCCCGATGATGCATGTCGTACTGCCGCGACAACGCCTGACGCACGTACTGATACCCGCTGTCGTCATGAATCGCGGACACTTCGAGCGCATCGCGCATGTCGTCGTCGAGCACCGAGAACAGACGCATCTCACGGATCAGATGCGGCGACAGATACTGCGCGACGAAACTCTCGTCCTTGAAGTTGCGCATCGCATAGTGCATTGCCTGCAGCCACGGGCTGCCCGCCAGTTCGGGGAACCACTTGCGGTCCTCCTCCGTCGGCGATTCGCAGATCCGGCGGATATCGCTCATCATCGAAAAGCCGAGCGCATACGGGTTAATGCCGCTGTAGTACGGTTTCGTGACCGGCGGCTGGTAGACCACGTTGCTGTGCGAATGGAGAAACTCCATCATGAAGCCGTCTTCCAGCTTGCCCTGGGCATACATCGTGTTGAGCAAGGTGTAATGCCAGAACGTCGCCCAGCCTTCGTTCATGACCTGGGTTTGCCGCTGCGGATAGAAATACTGGCCGACCTTGCGCACGATGCGGATCACTTCCCGCTCCCACGGCTCGAGCAGCGGTGCGTTCTTCTCCGCGAAATACAGCAGGTTTTCCTGCGGCTCCGGCGGATAACGCTCCTCGATTTCCTCCGGCAACGGCGTATGCCGGGTCGGCAAGGTGCGCCACAGTTCGTTGACCTGCGATTGCAGATAAGCCTCACGTTCGCGGCGCGCCGCAAACTCCTTTTCCAGCGACAGTTTCTGCGGACGTTTGTAGCGGTCCACGCCGTAATTCATCAACGCATGGCACGAGTCGAGCAGCTCCTCCACCCGGTCAAGCCCGAAGCGTTCTTCGCACTCCGCGATGTAATTCTTCGCGTAGACGAGGTAATCGATGATCGCGTGTGCATCCGTCCACAGCTTGAACAGATAGTTGCCCTTGAAAAACGAATTGTGGCCATAGGCCGCGTGCGCGATGACGAGCGCCTGCATCGTCATCGTGTTCTCTTCCATCAGGTAAGCGATGCAAGGGTTCGAATTGATGACGATCTCGTACGCCAGCCCCATCTGCCCGCGACGGTAGCTCTTTTCGGTGGAGAGAAAGTGTTTGCCGAACGACCAGTGACGGTAGTTCACCGGCATGCCGACGGACGCGTAAGCGTCCATCATCTGTTCGGCGCTGATGAGTTCGAGCTGGATCGGATACACGTCGAGTTCATATTGCTCTGCAACACGGGCAATATGCGAGTCGTACTCTTCGATCAATTCGAAGGTCCAGTCGGACGGGCACGGCAGAGGCCGTCTATCGGCTACGTTCATACGGACTTCCCTTTGCCCCTCAGTGGGCGTTCCGGTGTGTCCCCGTGCTGCAGCGGCGTCGACTGCTCCGGCTGCGGCGGCTCCCGTATCGTCCGCCTTCGCCTCGGCATGCCCCGACTGTTGCTGCTGCGGCACGCCTTTCCCGCGCGCCGGCTGATCGCCGCGCGCTTCGTTGTGCAGGGGCTTTGCCGTCATGAAGACGCCACCTGCTTTTCAAACAACTCCCGAAACACCGGATAAATGTCAGCCGCGGTCTCGACCTTCTTCATCGCCATGTGCGGCTGGCTCAGCGCCAACTGTGCATATTCGAGCCACAAGTTCTGCTCTTCCGGCGTAACCTGGATATACGCAAAATAGCGCACCTTCTCCAGGATGTCATCCGAAAGTATCTTGCGGCACTTGGGCGAATCGTCGGTCCAATTGTCGCCGTCAGAAGCCTGAGCGCCGTAAATATTCCATTCAGTCGGCGAATAGCGCTCGTCCATCACCTTCTGCATCAGCTCCAGCGCGCTCGACACCACCGTGCCGCCGCTTTCCGTCGAATGAAAGAACGTGTCTTCGTCGACCTCTTCGGCGCGGGTGTGGTGGCGAATGAACACCACTTCGATCTTTTCGTAGTTACGCTTGAGGAACAGATACAGCAGGATGAAAAAGCGCTTGGCGAGATCCTTGCGCTGCTCGTCCATGGAACCGGACACATCCATCAGACAGAACATCACCGCCTGGCTGGACGGCGTGGGCTGCTTCACCCGGTTCACGTAGCGCAGATCGAACGGATCGATAAACGGAATGCGCCAGATGCGCCCGCGCAAATGGTGGATTTCCTCTTCGAGCAGTTTGATCTCCTCGCGCCGGTCGTCCGGATCGGCCTTCATCACTTCGAGTTGCCGTTCCATCTCGTGCAACTGATTGACGAGCGGCGCACCAAGCGCAATCCGGCGGCCGAGCGCGCTGCGCAGCGAACGGACCACGTCGATATTGTTTGGCGTGCCTTCGGCCGCCCAGCCGGCGCGGATGCTTTTCCACGTGGGCACGGCCATCAGATGGGTTTTGACGAGACGCGGCAGTTCGAGGTCGTCGAAGAAATACTGCATGAATTCTTCGCGGCTCAGCTCGAACACGAAGTCGTCCTGACCCTCGCCCTCGTTGCTCGCCTGGTTGCCCCCGCCTCCGCCGCCGCCCCCTTGCGGGCGCTGGATCTTGTCGCCGCGGATGTAGTCGGAATTGCCCGGATGCACCATTTCCCGCTTGCCGCCGGGACCATGCCGGAACGACGGTTCCGCGATGTCCTTGCGCGGGATGGTGATGCTCTGGGTGTTCTGAATATCCTTGATGCTGCGATCGCGAACCGCTTCCGAGACGGCGCGACGAATGTAGTTTTTAACGCGACGTAAAAAACGCTCGCGGTTTGCAATGCTCTTGTTCTTACCAGCTAACCTGCGGTCGATGATTTGATGAAGCACGCCCGGTCTCCAGTATCGACCGGAGTTGGCGCTTCAGCGCTTACTCCGGTCCTATGCAGTCGCAATTTCCGCTGCGCGAGACGCACGTTGCAATAGGCATGTCCGCAAACACAACGCTATGTCCATGCAACTTGCGCTTCGCAAGGTGCCCGCGCGGTCGGACCGCGCGGGCGGCACGCAGTGCGTATCATGACGACTTGCGCACGCGCAGATACCAATCACACAGCAAGCGCACCTGCTTCGGCGTATAGCCCTTCGTCACCATGCGATTGACGAAGTCTTCGTGCTTGCGTTGCTCTTCCGCCGAACCCTTGGCGTTGAACGAAATCACCGGCAACAGCTCTTCCGTGTTCGAGAACATCTTCTTTTCGATCACGACGCGCAGCTTCTCGTAGCTGATCCACGCGGGATTCTTCCCCGCATTCGCAGCCCGCGCACGCAGCACGAAGTTCACGATCTCGTTGCGGAAGTCCTTCGGGTTGCTGATGCCCGCAGGTTTCTCGATCTTCTCCAGTTCGGCGTTCAGCGCCGCGCGGTCGAAACTCTCGCCGGTGTCGTGGTCGCGGAACTCCTGATCCTGAATCCAGAAGTCTGCATACGTCACGTAGCGATCGAAAATATTCTGACCATACTCGGAATACGACTCCAGATACGCGGTCTGAATCTCCTTGCCGATGAACTCGGCATAGCGCGATGCCAACACGTCCTTGATGAACGACAGGTACTTCTGTTCGGTTTCCGGTGGGAACTGCTCGCGCTCGATCTGCTGTTCGAGCACGTACATCAAATGCACAGGGTTCGCCGCGACTTCCGTCGAATCGAAGTTGAATACGCGTGACAGGATCTTGAACGCGAAGCGGGTCGACACGCCGGTCATCCCTTCATCCACGCCCGCGAAATCACGATACTCCTGATACGACTTGGCCTTCGGATCGGTGTCCTTGAGATTCTCGCCGTCGTACACCTGCATCTTCGAGAACAGGCTGGAATTTTCCGGCTCCTGCAAGCGCGTGAGCACCGACATCTGCGCCATCATCTTCAACGTACCCGGCGCGCATATCGCACTGGCCAGCGACGAATTGCGCAGCAGCTTCTCGTAGATCTTGACCTCTTCACCGTAGCGCAGGCAGTACGGCACCTTCACAACGAAGATCCGGTCGAGTAGTGCTTCGTTGTTGCGGTTATTTCGGAACGCCTTCCATTCCGACTCGTTCGAGTGAGCGAGGATGATGCCATCGAACGGGATCGCGCCGAAGCCCTCCGTGCCCTTGAAGTTGCCTTCCTGAGTCGCGGTGAGCAGCGGGTGCAAGACCTTGATCGGTGCCTTGAACATTTCGACGAACTCGAGCAGGCCCTGGTTCGCAAGGCACAGGCCACCGGAGTAGCTATATGCGTCCGCATCGTCCTGCGCATACTGTTCAAGTTTGCGGATGTCGACCTTACCGACCAGCGACGAAATGTCCTGATTGTTTTCGTCACCCGGTTCGGTCTTGGCGATACCGATCTGACGAAGGATCGACGGGTAGCGGCGCACCACGCGGAATTTGCGGATGTCGCCGTTGTATTCGTGCAGGCGCTTCACCGCCCACGGGCTCAGAATGTTTTTCAGGTAGCGGCGTGGAATACCGTATTGCTCTTCGAGGATCGGACCGTCCTCGTCGTAATCGAACAGACCGAGCGGCGACTCGTTCACGGGCGAGCCCTTGATCGAGTAGAACGGCACGCGTTCCATGAGTTGCTTCAGACGTTCCGCGATCGACGATTTACCGCCGCCGACCGGTCCCAGCAGATACAGAATCTGTTTCTTTTCTTCGAGCCCCTGGGCCGAGTGCCGGAAGTAGGCGACCACCTGCTCGATCACTTCTTCCATTCCGTAGAACTCACGGAATGCGGGGTATACCTTGATGACCTTGTTCGCGAAGATACGCGACATGCGCGGATCGTTGCGAGTGTCGATCTGTTCTGGTTCACCGATTGCCGTCAACATGCGTTCGCCAGCCGTAGCGTACGCGGCGGGATTGTCTTTGCAGAGCGCGAGATACTCCTCGAGCGAGAGCTCATCTTCTCGCGTTTTCTCGAAGCGGGTCGCGAAACTGCTGTAGATATCCATGCTACCTCCTCGCCGAAGTCTAGACCGATGTCGTGCGCGGCGCGCTATTCGGAAACGACATCGCTCGAATTCATCCTAAACCCTTTTAAATTTTTTTTCACGAACTACGTTGCGAAAATCGCGCCGTACCCGCCTCCCAACATTCCTCACTTGGAAACACAGATTCGCTCACCTACAATCTTCCGCTCACATCACAGCGAATGTGCAGCGATCTCCGGCTCACGTTACTGCCTCTCCTGCGCCCTCTGCTCGCCATGATGACCAGCACGGCTCGCTATGCTCCGTTACACGAATCGTCTCGTTCATCGAACGATCCCACTGCTCTACCAGACGGCCTGTCTGCATGCGCACACTTTCTTGCATTGAGCACGGACGTCATGCGTTTTCTATGCCCGGAACCTTTTTTCATCAACGCGCGGCATCGCCATTTGGTCTACAGCGACATGCGCTGTGTTACATGTTCGTTCGCCGCGCTGACCTGAGACGCTGTTCACCGACGCATCTGCAAGCAGTTCGTCAACGCGCTGGCGGTATTGTTCCGCACTATTTCGCTTGAAGCGGGGTGTGTTGCCGCCCGCTTGCTGCCCATGCCTGCCTCGCGTAGTAACCGCGTCGGCGATATGGTTAGCCGCATGTATAACTGGATCACAGCAGCGCATCGGGTCGCTTCATAGGTGTATACGGCTAAGCGCGCAGTGCGGATGCTGCGGCAAATGTAAAACGGCCGCCCGTGGGCAGCCGTTTGCCTGATACTTCGTAATCAGCGGTTACAAGCGGACCATGACGAGCGCGCCGTTACAAGTACACGACGACACGCTCAGGTCAGTTCAATCTCCACTTCCCCAAGGCCGTCGATGTGGCCGCGCACGATGCCCGGTTTGTCCACATTGTGCGCACCGACGTATGAACCGGTGGTGAGCGTCCATTCCGGCTCGATTGTGATGCCCATGGCGGCGCAATGGTTGACGAACCACACCAGCAGTTCACGCGGGTCGCCGGCCGGATTACCCGTGGCTTCGTGCACCAGCGAGTTGCCGTCGAAACTCAGCTCGAGCTCGGGCGATACGAAATCGAAGCTGCGTGCAAGGCCCGCATAGGCAACCGGATGACCGGTGATCAACGCGCCGTTGTTCTGTGCGTCGGCCAGTTGCGCGAGCGGCGCGACATTGGGCCACTCGGCAAAGCGGCTATCGACGATCTCGATGGTCGGCAGCACGACGCCGACCTTCGACAGCACCTCGTCGCGCGCATAAGCCCGGCCGCGCGGCTCGATCGCCTCGGCGAAACGAAAGGCGACCTCCAGCTCCACCAACACCCGGAAAAAGCCGGTATGGGCCACCCGTCCGGGCGACGGCAGCACCAGCGAAGCCGGGATCGGCGCGCCCGCGGCGGCCCCGCCAGGCGCTCTGGCGCCGATCTTCCACGCGCCCGTCGAGTCGCCGAGGCCCACGATGACGGCCTGCTGGATCGCGTACGCGGTTGCCGCGTCAGGCGGCAGGCTGTCGGGTGGGGGCGCATCGATCGGGCGATGCTGCCGGCGGGCTTCGACGAGGCGGTGCGCGAGGTCGTATGGCGTCATGTCGGTCCTTTATGGCTGGCGCGTTGAGCGTTGGGTTGCCGCGCTGAGTTGCAGCAGTTGGGAAAAGCGGGCTCACGGTCCGCGCGCTGACTGCCTGTCGCGGCAAGGTTGCCGGTACAAGCGGTAGTCGCGCCCGTCAATGTACCGGATCACGACGCTTGCCAGGGTGTAGACAACGCTTGTGAACGTTACTTAGTCCGCAGACCATGAAAAAAGACCGCGGTTGCAGGCGCAATCGCGGTCTTTGTCGTCATGCGGCCGATCCGCACAAGCGTCGTTCCGTCTGATGCATCATCGGGAACGAATGTTGCAACGCTCAGAAGGTTTCCCAATCCTGATCGCTTCCGGCGCTCGCCGTTGCCCGGGCCGGTGTCTTCGCCGGCGCGGCGGCAGCCGGTGCCGGTGTCGCTGCGGGCGCAGCAGGTGTCCTGGCTACCGGGGTGGCTTGTGAGGCGGAATGTGACACCTTCCGTGCCGCCATTGGGCGAACCGGCGCAGTCACGCGCTTCGGCGCCGCGCTCACCGGCGCCTTGAAGCCGCTTTCTTCGAGCTGGAACACCGCGACCGCGGTACGCAGCTTGCCGGCCTGATCTTCGAGCGAAGACGCTGCTGCAGCGGCTTCCTCGACCAGCGCGGCGTTCTGCTGTGTCACCTCGTCCATCTGCGTGACGGCGCGCGCCACCTGGTCGATGCCGCTGCTTTGCTCTTCCGAGGCCGCCGCGATCTCACCCATGATGTCGGTCACGCGCTGCACCGCACCGATGATCTCGGTCATGGTGCGGCCGGCTTCGTCGACCAGCGCCGAGCCGGACTGCACACGTTCCACCGAGGTGTCGATCAGTTCCTTGATTTCCTTGGCCGCCGCCGACGAGCGCTGCGCGAGGCTGCGCACTTCGCCTGCCACCACGGCGAATCCGCGCCCTTCTTCGCCGGCCCGCGCCGCTTCCACTGCCGCATTCAGGGCCAGGATGTTGGTCTGGAACGCAATCCCTTCGATGATCGAGATGATGTCGGCGATCTTCGCCGAACTCTGATTGATGTCGCCCATCGTGCCGACCACCTGGCCGACCACCGCGCTGCCCTTGTTGGCAATCTCGGACGCATTGGCCGCCAGCGAGCTCGCCTGGCGAGCGTTGTCGGCGTTCTGCTTGACCGTGCCGGTCAGCTCTTCCATGCTCGACGCGGTTTCCTGCAGCGCCGAAGCCTGCTCTTCCGTTCGCGAGGACAGGTCGATATTGCCGGCCGCGATCTGGCGCGTGGCCGTCGCAATCGATTCACTGCCGCTGCGCACCGTACGCACCGTTTCGGTGAGGCTGCGCTGCATTTTGGCGATACCTTCGAGCAACTGCCCCATTTCGTCGCGCGAGGTGACCACGACCGGGCGGCGCAGATCGCCAGCGGAGATCGCGTCGAAATGGCCGAGGGCTGCGTCGAGCGGGCGGCCAATCGCGCGGCTGAGCGTCAGGTAGGACAGCGCGGCGGCAAGCACGCCGACCAGCAGCGCACCGGCGCTCACCATACGGAACACCTCGAAACTGCTTTGCGCGGAGTCGAAACCTTGCCTGGCCGAGACGAACTGGAACTTGCGCAGCGCGTCATCCGAGGTGGAGAGGTCGTTGTATGCCGCCTGCAAGCGCTTGGCACCGTCGACGATCTTGCTCTGGTCGTTCGCCGTGACGATTGCCGCAAACGAGTCCAATTGCTGATGCAGCGCGTCGCGTTTGGAGACGACGTCCTGCGCAAGACGGTCTTCCTCGGTGTCGCGCGGCAGATCCATATACTTTTTCCACCACATGTCGGACTCCACGCGCATCGCACGCGCGCGCTCCATCGTCGACGCCACCTCCGGCGTGCCGAGCATGAACGCGGCCCGGTCGAGCGCCAGCCGTTCGCGCGCCGCATAGAGCTCGGCGTTGCCGATATCGACCGCGCCCGGCATTGCGTTGGTGAACGTGTCCTTGTAAGCGTCATTCGAACGGCTCATGCCGAACAAACCGAAAACGCCGATGGCGACTAGCAGCGCGGCGAGAAAAGCCATCGTGAGGCCAATCCGCGCCTTGATCGTGATGCCTTTGTTCAACATGCTCGTTCCTGTACTTAACAAATGAGAAGCTGCGTGCGCAGCGCGGGGTAGCGTGTGGCTCTGCGTACATGGCGCCGATTTGAGGCCGCGCTCTAATAGTCGTGTTTACGGCATCTGATCTGCATACTTGAAGGATTTATATGGTATGAAGAAAGACGTTGTAAGCAATTGGAAGAAATTACAAAGCGCTGACAGGCCGCGCTCATGCGGATGTCACGCAGCGCTTCTGACATTCAGGGAATTGAATTCAGGCGGCTCGGAAGACCGAACGCGGATAGGCGAGACGGATTCAGGCGGGGTTCAAACGAGATTCAAGCGGGGTTCAAAACGGAACCCTCGACCTGCGGAGCGCAACGGCGCGCTTGAAAACGGGCACGAAGCACTCGCGCCCGAATCTGTGCCCAACTCCCGCGCACGATCCATGCATGGCGGAAAAGCGGCATCAAAACCGAACGCGAGGCTTTTCGGCTCGCGCCCGGCAACGCAATCATCGATATCAGGCCGCCAGATCGCGCCTCGCCACGCCGGCCCATGTCGAGGTCGATTCGCGCACGATCAGGCGCGGCGACACGACGCGCCGGCGCCCCAGCGCGCGCGGACTGCCCGACGACGTCCCGGCAATGCGTTCGATCAGCGTCTGCGCGGCCATGTCGCCAAGCGCGCGGACCGACTGGCCGACCGTCGAGAGCGCCGGATAGGTGAATCGTCCCAGTTCGATATCGTCGAAACCGATGATCGAGCAATCGCGCGGCACGCTGATATTGCGCTCCGCCGCGGCGCGCAGCGCGCCGATGCCCATCATGTCGTTGCCGGCAAAAATCGCCGACGGCTTCACCGTGTCGAACAGTTGTCCCGCCGCGCGATGGCCGCCCATCCCCGAAAAATCGCTTTCGACAATCGCCCCGGCCGGAATCTCGATACCGCGCTCGGTCATGGCGCGGATGAAGCCGTGTACCCGCATGGCGCTCACCGCCGTCTTCACGGGCCCGGTGATGCAGCCGATCCGCACGTGCCCCAGTTCGAGCAGATGCCGCGTTGCAAGATAGCCGCCCTTCTCGTGGTCGATCTGCACCAGATCCGCGTTCACACCCTCGATATTGCGGTCCACGACGACCAGCGGCTCGCGGGCGTCGGCAAGCGTCTGCGCCAGCACCGCGTCGTCGCCCGCGGAGGCGACGATCAGTCCGTCGATACGCTTTTCCTGCAGTACGCGCAGATAGTTACGCTGCTTGGCCGGATCGTCGTCGGAATTGCAGAAGAACAGGCAGTAGCCGTTGCGCGAGCAACCATCTTCGATACCACGCGCCATCTCCGCGAAATACGGGTTCGTACTGTTCGGCACCACCAGACCGATCGTCGCCGTCGCCCGCGCCTTGAGCGAGCGGGCCACCGCCGACGGTACATAGTGAAGCTGACGGATCGCGTGTTCGACCTTCGCGCGCACGTCGGCCGACACCGGCCGTGAGTTGTTCACCACGTGCGATACCGTCGTGAACGACACGCCTGCCACGGCCGCTACATCCTTGATCGTCGCCATAACCTGTTGCTCTCCTGCCTGTTGTTCCCGCCGGCCACGCCATCTGGCAACCCACCGGACGTCTTCCTCGAAGACAGACCACACCCATGAATACTTGCCTTACCGCACTGATTGGCGATCGCGCCGAACGTCTCGTACGTCAGAAAGGCGATCCGGCAGCGAGAACAGCACGATCATCGCCAGCAGTCCGCCGGCGAGGCTCAGGTAATTCGAAAAGCCGAGCCGCGTGCCGGCCGCCTTGTCGCTTACCTCTGGATTTAACGGCGGCTCAGCAGGTTTCTTGAGCGGTTATTGAATTGACGCGGATTCGCCTGTCTTGTGCCATGCATTCAGCAGGCAGCGGCGTGAGCGCGAGCCCGCGTGCCTCGGCGTGTTGCGGTGCTTCTTGCGAAGCGTATTTCGGTACTGACTGCCCGACGCTTACTTTGTCACGAGGTCGCACGGCGTTTCCACCACGCCGGACAGCTGCGACTGCTTCTTGCGCTCGCTGATCGCCTTCAGTGCGGTGTCGATACCGAACACGGCCTGCTTGGCGGCGTACTGGTCCGCGGTGGCGAGCACGCGACCGTCCTTGAGCATCGGCTTGATCGCGTTGATGTTGTCGTAGCCGACCACCAGCACCTTGCCCTGCTTGCCGGCCGCGCGTACGGCCGAGACCGCGCCGATCGCCATGTTGTCGTTGCCGGCGAGGAGCGCCTTCAGGTTGGGATACTCATTGAGCATGGCCGACGCCACCGCGTTGCCCTTGTCGATTTCCCATTCGCCCGATTGCACCGACACGACCTTCGCGCCGACGGTCTGCATGGCGTCCTTGAAACCCGCGGTGCGTTGCTGCGCGTTGGTGGTGGTCGACACGCCTTCGATAATGCCGACTTCATCGCCCGCCTTCAGCTTTTTGGCCAGATAGTCGCCGACCTTCTGCGCGCCCTTGCGGTTATCCGGGCCGACGAACGGCACGTTCAGGTCTTTCGACTTGAGCACGTCCGGGTCGAGCCGGTTGTCGATATTCACGACGATGATGCCCGCGTCGATGGCCTTCTTGACGACCGGCACCAGCGCCTTCGAATCAGCCGGGGCCAGCACGATCGCATCGACCTTCGAGACGATCATCTGTTCGACGATGCGGATCTGGTTCGCCGTATCCGTCTCGTCCTTGATACCGTTGGTGATCAGGTCGAACTGCGAGGCATTGTGTTTCTGGTAGTCCTTCGCGCCGGTTTCCATGGTCAGGAAGAACTCGTTGGCGAGCGACTTCATCACCAGCGCGACCTTCGGCTTATGGGCCGGCGTAGTTTGCGCGTAAGCGGAGGAAAACGGCAAAGCGGCGGTGGCGGTGACGAGAACAGCGGCCGCCAGCATGCGGCGGCGAATGCGATGGCTCATGCTTATCTCCAGGGTTTGTCGGGCTCGCGGGCGAGCCGTATTTTTAGTGACGCGCAAACGTTTGCGAGGCCTATTCTCAGCGTGCCCTTCTAGGAATGTCAACGATTCGCAGTGTTGCGGGGCACCGGCCCGCAGAAAGTGCGTCGATGCGATGCGCTCGATGGCTTCGGCGTAGTGTCGCGAATAGGCGCACCGGCAGGCTGTGTTCTGGCAACGGTTCCTCGCTCAGTTTGTGCGTGGCAGATTTACCGCCGGCTGCAAGCTTAGCGGCCGGCGGGCCGCCTATGCTGGACTTTTATTGCGCACGGTGCAAGCGGGAATTAAGCGCAGCGATGGGCTAACGGTGTGTCAAAGCCAGCCGGACTTGCGAAAGCGCCAGTACAGGATCAGATCCACGGTCGCCATCACGGCAAGACAGACTGGATAGCCGAACTTGTAGTGCAACTCGGGGATCGTCTGGAAGTTCATCCCGTAGATACCGGCGATCATGGTCGGCACCGCGAACAATGCGGCAAACGAGCCGAGCCGCTTGGTCACCTCGTTTTCGACAAGCGAGATCATCCCCAGATTGACCTGCACCGCGGTCACAACCAGTTCGCGCCGGCCATCGATGATTCTGACGATCCGCTCGAGATGGTCGTAGACGTCGCGGAAATAGGCTTGCATGCCTTCGCAGACGCTCGGAATCCGGCCGCCCGTCAATTTGCCGATCGCTTCCTGAAGCGGCGCGATGTGGTGCTGCAGGATCACGAGACGACGTTTCAGCGAATACAGATCCTCGATGATTGCCCGCGACGCCACCGAATTGTTGCGCTCGAAGATGCGGTCTTCGAGCGCCTCGATCTCGGTGTTCATCGCCTCGACGATCGGAAAATAACGATCGACGATGTCGTCCGCCAGCGCGTACAGCACGAACGCCGAGCCCTCCTTGAGCAATTGCGGCTCGCGCTCGCAACGGGCGCGAACGTTCTGGAACCCGGCGCGCGTACCGCGGCGCACCGACAACACATAGTTGTGCCCCACGAACACGTCGACCTCGCCGATCAGCAGCTCGCCCTCTTCGTCCATTTCCACGGTATGCATGACGGCGAATAGCGACTCGCCGTACTCCTCGATTTTCGGACGCTGATGGCCGTTTTGCGCATCTTCGATCGCGAGTTCGTGCAGGCCGAACTCGTGCTGCATCACGGCCAGTTCTTCGGGCCCCGGGTCTTTGAGCGCAACCCAGACGAAGCACTCGGGCCGCGCCACGTAGTCGCTGATGCTATCGATATCGATATCGGCCAGCTTCCGGCCGTCCTGATAGGCGGCGCAATTGATTAGCATGTTGGATTACCTTGAAAACGGAACAGATCGGCCGGCTTCGCACTATGCGTAGGCCTCACACCAAGTCTGCATAAACGGATACACGATGCCCGCCATGTTAAGGGCTCTGCGTGACTGTCATGTATCCAATTGTTAAACGGTCAGACTGGAAACATAGCTAAAGCTTGCTTGCGGCAGCGGGCACTGTTCGCCACTGTTCAACACGCGCCTGCCGCAATCCCGCGTTGTCAGACCCGGCCCTGCGCTATTGCGCAACCCTGCGCAAAGCGATGCCGTGATCGTCGCCGAAGGTGACCGACGCGCGGTTCGTGTAGCGTGTATCGGCCGTGACCGTAAAGCGCATTTCCACGACCGGATCGAATTGCGTGGAGACACCGATGCGATGCACCCCCGGGCTCAGATAGAAGACCACATGTTCGCCGTTCATCAGATCGGTGACCTGCTCGCCGTCGATATACACCAAGGCATCGCGGAACCGGACGATAACGTCGCGGGAACGCTCGCGCCGCACGTCCACGGCGACCAGTCCGGTTCCCGGCTCCGTGTAACCGGGCTGGACGATGCGCGCTTGCGGCACCTCCTTGAACGGGACGGGCTCGGCCGGTGTCGAGGCGCAACCGGCGAGCAACGCGATGGCCAGCGCAAGCAGCGCGGCCTTGCAGCGGAAGTGCGGACGCATCGGCATGCTGGGTCTCCCGTGTTGTTGGTGGTGTTGCTCCTGTTATAGGCGCATTGCGAGATCCTGGCCGAACGGCCAACCGTCTTTGCGCCCTCTTGCGCGCTGCCGCGTTCTTCTTCATGATCGCTGCAAAGCGCTGCGCTGTGGGCGCCGCGCGCTGCGGATTTACCCTCGGATCCGCCGCGCACTATCTTTATCCGCCTGCATGTTTGCTTCTCTGTACCGACTATGCGTACTGCCTCACCGGCTACCTCGCCGGACATACGATCAAGGAGACCGCGATGTGGTATTTCACCTGGATTCTTGGCATCGGCGTGGCATTGGGCTTCGGCATCATCAATGTGATGTGGCTGGAGGCCAGCGGCAAATTCGCGCGTGACCCGCAGCACGCCGGCAGCCCGGCCGCCGCGCCCGAGGACACGTCTTCGTGACCCACCTGGTTTTCTTCTGCGGTCACGCCGGCACCGGCAAAACCACCCTGGCGAAGAAGCTGATCGGCCCGCTGATGCAGGCGAGCGCGACGCCCTTCTGCCTGCTCGACAAAGATACGCTGTTCGGCGGCTACAGCGCGGCCGCCATGGCCATGCTGACCGGCGATCCGAACGACCGCGACAGTCCGCTCTTTCTGCAACATCTGCGCGATCCCGAGTATCGCGGCCTGCTCGATACCGCCCGCGACAATCTCGAGCTCGGCGTCAGCGCGCTGGTGGTCGGGCCGCTCTCGCGCGAAGTGCGCGAGCGGCGCCTCTTCGATCGCGCCTGGCTTGGTATCGGCGCGGACGTGACGCTGCGGGTCGTATGGGTCTACACGTCCGAAGAGATGGCACATCAGCGCATCGTCGCGCGTGGCAATCCAAACGATGCCTACAAACTCGCGCATTGGGACGAGTATCGGCAGCGCCGCTTCGTGCCGAGCGGTGACATTTGCGAAGACCTGTTGATGTTCGACAACACCGCGCCAACCCGCGCGGATTACGAAGCGTTGCTCGCATGCCTCGTAGACGAGCCGCCTGTGGCGCCTGCGATGCTGCCGCCGCTGCCTGTGTAGCAGCCTATGTCACAGCCAGTGCCGCTGCCTGTATGGCTCGGGCGTTTCAAACTAGCAGCGGCGTTTCAAACGCAAAACGCCCCGCATGGCGGGGCGTTCATCAAACGGCCTTCTGCGAGGCCTGCTTCGTTGCTCGCGGCAATCACTACCGCGTCGTCGCACGGCCCTCGGTATTGAGCCTCTTTTGCAAACTCAACGCGACAGCCGCGGTTTACACCGTTGCCATCGCATCCAGCGACTGCCCTTCGTACAACTGGCCAAAGCGGTTCGCGAGGAAGTCGCGCAGCGACACCTGTTCCTGACGCACGAAACCGCTTTGCGGCAGCTTCTGCTCACGGAACAGATCAAGCACCGCGCACATCGCGCCGGCCGTGGTGATCTGAATGGCGCTCATCGGCACGCCGCACACCGTCTTCGCGAAGATCTTGCGGGTGAAGACTTCCTGCACCAGTTGACCGTCACGCATACCGCTCACGGTGATGAACACCAGCACGACGTCTTGCGCGGTCGCAGGCACCGAGCGGCGCATGATGGTCTTGAGCGTATCGCGGTCGCTCGAAAGACGCAGGTCTTCCAGCAGGAACTGCATCAGGTTGCGGTGGCCCGGATAGCGCACCGACTTGTAGTCGAGCGATTCGACGCGGCCTGCCAGCGTTTCGCATAGCGTACCCAGCCCGCCGGATGTATTGAAGGCTTCGTATTCGGTACCGTCGAGCGAGAAGTGTTCGAGGCCTTCCAGCGGCTGCACCCACTGCGTGCGGCTGTCGCGGATCGCTTCGCACGGCTGGCAGTACTCGTTGATGAGACCGTCGACGCTCCACGTCAGGTTGTACTTCAGCGCGTTGGTCGGGAACTCCGGCAGCGCACCGACGCGCATTTTCACGTCGCGGATTTCGGTGAAGCGGTTCGCCAGTTCATGCGCGGCGATGCCGATGAAGCCCGGTGCGAGACCGCACTGCGGCATGAAGGCGTGATCGGCGTCGTCGGCGATTGCACGAATCGCGCTGGTGGCGCGCACGTCTTCAGTCAGGTCGAAGTAATGAACGCCCGCACCCTTGGCGGCCGAGGCCACGTTCACCGCCAGGTAATACGGCAGCGCGTTGATGAGCGCGTCGAAGCCTTGAATGGCGGCACGCAGCGCGGCGGCATCGGCGGAATCGACACGGCGGGTCGGGATACCCTGGGCGGCGAGCTTGTCGAGCGCGTTCTGGTCGCGGTCGAACGCGACGACGTCGTAGTCGCCAGTTTCGCGCAACATATGGGCGATGGTGTGCCCGATCAAACCTGCGCCAACGATGGCTACTTTCATGCGCTTCTCCTTGTTCTGTGTATGCTGTCTCCAGCTTTGGAAGTGCGCTGCGCTTAGGCGCTGCGCCCGGCGGGCTGAACCCTTGAGACACAGTTTAGGGAGAAGCAAAAACAGTTCATACACGCAAAATGCTGCGCTATGACTATGAACTTCGACGTTATGACGACACAATTAGTCGATATGTCGAAAACATGTCAAAACGGCGTAAAAATTGGGCAGCGGGATCACACCATGCCGCGGTCGATCTTGCGCGCAAGAATGATCGACGTGGTGGTTCGCTCCACCCCTTCCAGGCCGCCGATCTCGTCGAGCAGATCGTTGAGGCGGTCGGGCGAATCGGCGCGCAGCCACGCGACATAGTCGAACTCGCCGCTGACCGCGCATAGCAGTTGCACCTCGGGCATCTTGCCGAGACGTTTCTGCACCGCCGGGCCGTACTTCGGCGCAATGATGATGCCGACGTACGCCTGGATGCTCGAGTCGAGCACATCCTGGCCGAGCCGCACGCTATAGCCGCCAATCACGTTGCTGCGCTCAAGCCGGGCGATCCGGGCGATCACGGTGGTACGCGCCACATCCAGTTGACGTGCGAGGTTGGCGACGCTCTCACGGGCGTTGGCTTGCAACAGCGCAACGAGGTTGCGGTCGAGGTCGTCGAGTTGGTCGAGGCGCGGAGGTCTCATCGAGGGCGAAAGAAGTTGGTCGGTAGTGAAGGATTATCGCGCGTCCTGGGCATCGGGCGGCAGGCAGAGGAACCCCGAACCATGGCAACGCGATGACGAGCGGCTAACAGCGAGCGGGAAGCGGCACGCAGGAAGCAGGAAATGCGGCGTAACAAGGCAAGCGGCAAGATCACGCCCCGAATCGCTCGATCACGAAATCGATGAAGCTGGTGAGCTTGGGTGTGGCGCGGCGGTCGCGTGAGTAGAGCAGATGGACGGGCGCGCCTTCGGGCAGATAGTCCTCCAGCACCGACACCAGTTCGCCACTGGCGATCTCTCTCGCAAGCAGCGCCTCCGGCTGCAACACCAGCCCGAAGCCGCGCAATGCCGCAACCTTGAGCGCCTGGCCGTTGTTCGCCCGGAACCGTCCGGCGCGCAACTGGTTTTCGTCCGCGCCCTCGCCGCCTAGCCGCCACAAGCCCTCGCGGCCCCAATGCAGAAAGCCGAGGCATTCGTGCTGCATGAGATCGGCCGGCGTGCGCGGTATGCCGGCCCGCTCCAGATAGGCCGGCGACGCGCATGCGCGCATCCGGTAAGGCTTCAACGGCCGCGCGACGAAACTGGAATCCGGCAAGCGACCGATGCGCACCGACGCATCGAAGCCTTCCTCCACGAGATCGATCACGCGATTCGACAGATCCAGTTCGAGGCTCACGTCCGGCCACGCACTCAGGTAGTCGGTCATCGCCGGGGCAAAGACTTCGACGCCGTAGGTCAGCGGCACCGTCACCTTCAGCACCCCGCGCGGCGCGGCCGCCATGGCCTCGGCGAGCGACTCCGCCTGCTTGACGTCGGCCAGAATGCGCCGGCACTGCTCGTAATATTGCCGGCCGATTTCAGTCAGGCTCTGACGCCGCGTGGTGCGTGTCAGAAGCCGCGTCGCGAGCCGCGTTTCGAGCGAGCGGATGTGCTTGCCCACCATCGCCGACGAAATGTCAAAGCGCTCGGCGGCCGCCGTGAGACTGCCCGCCTCGACCACCGCAACGAAAATTTCCATGCTGACGAATTTGTCCACCCGCTATTTCCTGTTCGTTTCGGTTGTAAGCGTTTGTCGCACAAGAGCCGCATTGTAGGGATATCGTGATACTAATAGCGGCGACGGCGAAGTGGGCAGCCGGCCGCCTTGCGTCGCTATGCGAACGCGCGTTTGGCCGCTCGCCATGCTCGCCTTGTCATAATTCGAACAGACATCAGGAGTTTCGATGAAAAAAGCACTCGTAATGCTGGCCACCGCAGTCGCCATGAGCGGCGCGTTCGCACAAACTTCCGCACCGGCCTCGGCACCGATGGGCGCCCCGGCTTCGGCGCCGGCCGCCAAAGCAGGCCACGAGCGCAATGTCGAAGACCGCATCGCCTACCTGCACACGCAGTTGAAGATCACGTCGGCGCAGGAATCGCAATGGAACGCGTTCGCCGATGTCATGCGCAGCAATGGCGAGACGATGGGGCAGTTGTTCCAGCAGCGCAAGGCCAACACGAATCTGTCAGCGATCGACGACATGAAGCAATACGCGACGATCGCGCAAGCGCATGCGGACGGCATGAAGAAACTGGTCGATGCGTTCGATCCGCTGTACAGCAGCTTCTCGCCTGAGCAGAAGAAACTGGCCGACGTGACGTTCCATCAGGGCGGCCCTGAAGGCGGTCATCGTCACCATGGCAAGGGCGACGCCAAGAAGGCACCGGCCGCTGCCGAGTGATGCGACTCTGAAGCCGTAAGAGATTAGTTACGCGGTTGGTGGCGCGCGGCGCGGGTTTCCGCGCTGCGCGCGCGGTTCTTTTGCCAATGGCAAAAGAAACCGATCTTCAAGTGCATCTGGCATGATTGCGAGTACGCAGCGTCGGGGCGCAAGGTCCCGGCCAGGCTGTCCATATCTCCACTCCCACTCGCGTCATGACCGAACTCAAAAATCTCGATCTGAGTCACGATGCCGACGCCCAGCGCGTCGTCAAAAACGAAACCGTGCGCGTTGAATTCGCCGCTGCCGAAGGCGAACTGATGAGCCTGGAAGGCCCGAACCGCTATGCCCGCGGCGACGCGCTGATCACCGGCTCGACCGGCGACCGCTGGGTCGTCTCGCGTGAACGTTTCGATGCCAAATACCTGCCGGAAGACACCGCCCTCGCTCACGGCGAACCGGGCGCATACCGCAACCGTCCCGCCGTCGTGCTGGCCAAACAGATGAATGAAGTGTTTTCACTGGCCCGCTCGGCGAGTGGCGGCGACGTGCTGCACGGCGCGGCCGGCGACTGGATCATGCAGTACGCCCCCGGCGACTACGGCGTGGTGCAGGCCGCCCGCTTCGCGAAGGTTTATCGGCTCGCGGACTGAGTCACGGCCCATGACTCACAGCCTGTGATTTACAGCCTGTGACCCACTGCCGGTGGGTCGTGGCCGGCTGGGCGCGCTAAGCCCAGCGGCACTCAAGCCCGCCTTCTACCCAGGGTCTTGAGTCAATCGCTTCAGGCAAACTCGTCGCCGAGATCCACCGTCACATCGCGCGGCACCGCCTCGCCGTTCGCGTACTGTTCTTCAAGCGAGCCAATGCTCGCTTCGACATATGCACGCAGCACGGCGAAACTCCGACCTCGCAGCCGCGCCGGCAACGCGCGATAACGCGCCAACGCCGTCGGCGCAATCACCACGGTCATCACGATACGGCGCGCGGTTGCACCGAAACGCATGGCCACCCAGTGAATCGCCAGCGCAGGCGTGCTGTCTTCGCCCGCACGCTGGATGAACTGCGTCTGCTCGGGAAACAGATCGCTGATAACGCGCGCCAATTCCTCGAACTCGGGATTCGCGCAGTCGTATTGGTAAGCTTCTTCCATGAAATGTGCCGAAAGGATGAGCCTGAACGGCGTACCGCAAGGGTACGCCGAAAGTTAGAGAATCACGGATGGCCGGTGTAACAAGCGACCCACAAGCGGCTCACGCGGCAAGCGCCGGGCGACGGAACGCTCTGAACAACAGGCCCGCGACGATCACCGCCCCCAGCGCATACACGCCGTCCACGGCAGCGAGCGGCACGAGCTGCGCCTGGAACAACGCAGCCGGCACGTCGACCAGCGCATGCAACACAATCGCGAGCGGCAGGATTCCACGCCAGCCCGCCCGCAGCCCACGCCACATCAGCACCGACAAACCGATCTGGAACACCAGCGCGGCCACCCGTTCGAGCGCGAAAATGCCGGCCGTCTGCGGCGTCAGGCTGGCGAGGATCAGGTGGATGCGCATCACCGAGTCGGTCGGCAGATTGCTCAGATAGCCATCCAGCTCGCCGCGATTTTCGAAGATGGCGAACAGGATCCATTGAATCTGCACCAGCACGCCGACCAGCCAGGCTTCAGCGCCGCCGTGGCCGAGGCCATAGGTCAGCGCCGTGCCGTCACCCGTGCCCGCGGCGGACGCGGACTTCGCTGCCGCACGCTTGAGCAGCAGCCGCATTCCGATGAACCGCCCCACTTCCTCGCAGATCCCCGCCGCCAGCGCGCCATACACTACGAAGGCCAGCGGATTGGACAGGAAGGTCGCGGTCGCTTCGTTCCGATGCAGCACGTAGTCGTTCAGCGCGCGCTCGATCACCATCGCGAACAGCGCGAACACGGCGATGCCGGTGATCGCGTCGCGGGGGTTCAGCGCGAGCGGCCGGCGCAGACGGCGGTAGATCAGGAACGGTAAGGCGGCGATGAACAGCGTCGCGACGGCGAGGCTCGAGAGGGTAAGCGGTGCAACAACCATGGGTTTCCTTGCGAAGACCGGCGCGCACCCGCTGCGCGCCGCAGCCCGAATGATCGCAGATCAGCGCGAAGTTGACGCGCGGACGATCAATTCGCCTGGCAAGAGGCAGTCGCGCGCGGTGGTCTGGATCCCTTCGATGCGCTCATGGAGGAACTCGACCGCGCGGTAGCCGATCTCGTAGGTCGGCTGGCGGATCGCGGTGATGCCCGTCAATTCGGCCCATTCGGGATCGTCGATCGACAGCAGCGCGACGCGCGCCTGCCAATCCGCACCGTAGCGCGCTTTCAGATGCAGGGCGAGACACAGCGCGACGGGGGCGTTGGCCGCGAACAAGGCGATGCGCCTGCCTTTGCCGCCGGTGCGATCTATGGCGCTGCGTGTTGCGTTATCTGTCACGCTGGCCGCGGCGCCGCCAAGGTCGCCAGCCGCGTCAATTGCGCGGTCGAGTTCGGCGAGAGCGCGCTCGACGGCTGCCGGCTCCGCAAGATTCAGTACCAGCGTATGCCCGCGCGCGCCGCCCTTGCCGCCTTCGTCTTTGCCGCTAGGGCCGTGCGCGCCACTCGCGCCGCCCACGCCGCTCATCACCTCGCGAAACGCCGCCTCGCGCAGTTGCCGCGAACTGACTTGCTCGAAGGGCTGCACGACAAACCAGATATCGTCGAAACCGTTGTCGAGCAGATGCCGCGTGCCGAGTTCGGCAGCCGCCCGGTTGTCCAGCCCAACCATGTCGGCGACGAGCCCATCCACCAAACGGTCGACCAGCACCGCCGGAATCCCCCCACCGCCCACCGGCCGCAGCGTTTCCTCGCGCACGCCGAGCGCGTTGACGATCACGCCTTCCACGCGATACGTGGTCAGCAGTTGCAGATAGCGCCGCTCCATTTCGACTTCGTTGGCCGCGTGACAGATGAGCGGCATCAACCCGAGCGCATGGCAAGCGGCTTCCACGCCTTGCAGTACTTCGACGGAATACGGGTTGGTCAGATCGGCGAGCAACATGCCGATCAGGCGATTGCGGCCACGCTTGAGGCCGCGCGCCATCTGGTTCGGCTGATAGTTGAGGCGCTCGATGGCCGCCTCGATGCGCGCGCGCAATTCCGGCGACAGCACACTCATCTCGCCGTTCAGATAGCGCGAGATACTGGTCTTGCCCGTACCGGCTTCGCGCGCGACGTCGGTAATCGTCGCGCGGCGCGGGGCGGCAAGCGGCGTCGTGCTCATTTCTTCAACACTTCGCGGTTGACGATGTTGGTCGCGAGCGTTCCGTCGAGCGCGGCAGCGAGGTTTTCCGCCGCGTTGAGCGCCATCGCATGACGAGTCTCGTGCGTCGCTGAGCCGATATGCGGCAGCGCGACCACGTTGGCCATTTTCAGAAGCGGCGAATCGGTCGGCAGCGGCTCGGTCTCGAACACGTCCAGACCCGCACCGTGAATCGTGCCGTTTTGCAGGGCTTCGATCAGCGCCTGTTCATCGACCGTGGCGCCGCGCGACGCGTTAATCAGAATCGCGCTCTTCTTCATCGACTTGAATTCGGCCGCACCGATCATGTGCTTCGTCTCGGGCGTAAGCGGCACTTGCAGGCAGACGAAGTCAGCGGTGGCGAGCAACTCCGCCAACTCGACGCGGCGCGCGCCGTATGCCTGTTCCGCCTGCGCGTTCGCACTGCGGTTCGTGTAGAGCACCTTCATGTTGAAACCGAGCGCCGCACGCCGCGCGACCGCGCCGCCGATCCGTCCCAGCCCGACGATGCCGAGCGTCTTGCCCTGCACGTCGACGCCGAAATGCGCGGGTCCGATGCTTTGCTTCCACTCGCCCGCCTTCACCCAATCCGCGAGCTCGACCACGCGCCGCGCCGACGCGAGGATCAGCGAGAACACCGTATCCGCCGTGGACTCGGTCAGCACGTCCGGCGTGTGCGCGAGCACGATGCCGCGGCGCGTGAGGTCGGCAACATCGAACTGGTCGAAGCCCACCGAGATGGTCGACAAAGCCTTCAGCCGGCTTGCGCCTTCAAGCATCGCCGGCGTGATTTTCACGCTCGAACCGATGCCGCCATCCGCGTCCTTCAATGCGGCGACGAACGTGTCGTGCTGCGCGGGATCGACCTGCACGACTTCCGCATGCTGTTGCAGATACGCGAGCACATCCTCGGGCAGCGACTTCCAGGCGACGATCTTCTTCATCAGCTTATTTTCCTTGCAACGGTGTAGCGAGCGTGGCGCCCTTGCTCAGCGGCTGTGCTTGTGCCTGCGGTTTGACGATCAACGTCAGAATCACCGCGGCGATCAGGGCCACGCTCATGAACGCATAGGATGCCGCAGGCGTTCCGGTCGCGCCGTTCAAATAGCCGACTACGTACGAACCGACGAACGAACCGAGTGCGCCCATGCTATTGATCAGCGCCATCGCGCCGCCCGCGACGTTCTTCGGCAGCAACTCCGGCACGATCGCGAAGAACGGCCCATACGGCGCATACATTGCGCCGCCGGCAATCACCAGCAACGCGTACGACATCCAGAAGTGCGTGGAGCCGAGCGCGTACGACGCGGCGAACGCGATCGCGCCGACCAGCAGGAACGGCCACACGAACACTTTGCGGCGGTTGAGTTTATCCGATGCCCACGAAGCCGCAAGCATGGCGATCGTTGCCGCCAGATACGGCAGCGCCGAAAGCCAGCCGGTTTCGACCATGCCGAGCGTCGAACCGTTCTTCAGGATCGACGGCAGCCACAACACGAAACCATACACGCCGATGCTCCAGCAAAAATATTGCGCGCACAGTTTGATCACCGCGGGCGTGCGGAACGCTTCGCTGTAATTGCGCATCGGTTTGATGGCGGCCTGTTCGGCGCGCAAGGTTTCCGCGAGGTCGTCCTTCTGTTGCTGCGTGAGCCACGATACCTGTTGCGGCTTGTCCTGCACGATGAACCACCAGCACACCGCCCAGAGAATCGCGGGCGCGCCTTCGGCGATGAACATGTGCCGCCAGCCGAACGAGTGCACCAGATAGCCGGATACCACCGACATCCACAGCACCGTCACCGGATTGCCGAGAATCAGGAAGGTGTTGGCGCGGGAACGCTCGCTCTTCGTGAACCAGTTGCTGATGAAAATCAGCATCGCCGGCATCACCGCGGCCTCGACCACACCGAGCACGAAGCGGATCACCATCAGTGAGGGAATATTGCTGACCATACCGGTCAGCGCCGCGCAACCGCCCCACAGGATCAGGCTCCAGAACACGAGCTTTTTCACGCTGCGGCGTTCCGCGTATATCGCGCCGGGAATCTGGAAGAAGAAATACCCGAGGAAGAACAACGCGCCGATTAGCGACGACAAGCCCTTACTGATGCCGAGATCCTGGTTGATGCCGGCGGCCGATGCGAAACCGTAGTTCGCGCGGTCGAGATAAGCCAAGCTGTACGTGATGAATACGATCGGCATGATCGTCCACCAACGGCGAATCGCAAGCGATGAAGTCATGGGAGTCTCCTTTGTCGACCAGAGTTGGCGCTTTAGCGCTTACTCTGGTCCCATGCAGTTGCGGTCGACCAGAGTTGGCGCTTTAGCACTTACTCTGGTCCCATGCAGTTGCGGTCGACCAGAGTTGGTGCAAAGCACTTACTCTGGTCCCATACAAGAAAGTTGCTAACGGCTTCCCGAAGCAATGATGGGCGGTCATGGGGCGCTGTTCGAGCGCTCTTGCTGTTATCGAGCCAGCTAATACCGAATCCGGCTGAGTGCGCCGGGCGCGGCTCATCCGCAGTCAGGCCGCGGTGGCGACGCGCGGCACGTCGGCGCGTTCGAGCGCGTCGAGTTCGGCGCGGCTCGGCAGGCCTTCCGAATCACCGATCACCTGAATCGCCAGGGCGCCAATGCGGTTGCCGCGCGCGACTGCTTGCGGCAATGTCCTGCCTTCGAGCAACGCACTGACCACGCCGACGGCGAAACCATCGCCCGCGCCGACCGTGTCCACCACCTTCGCAACCGGCTGACCGGCGATCACGGCGGCATCGTCGGCGGTGCGGAAGTACGCGCCTTCTGCGCCGAGCTTGATGATCACGCCAAGCGCGCCCTGGTCGAGATAAAACCTGGCGATGTCATCCGGCTGTGTGTAACCGGTCAGAATCTCGCCTTCGCCGATGCCCGGCAGCACCCAGTCGGCCAGTGCGGCGAGCGCATTCAAACCTTCGACCATCGCGGCGCGCGAGGGCCACAGCGTCGGGCGCAGATTCGGGTCGAACGAGATCGTCTTGCCAGCGGCACGCATTTCACGCGCCAGATGGAACGCGAGTTCGCACGAACTGGCTGAGATGGCCGGCGCCACACCTGTCAGATGCAAGTGACGCGCGGACAGCACGTAATCAGCCACGTAGTCAGCCAAGGACAGATGGCTCGCCGCCGACCCTTTGCGGAAATACTCGATGGCCGGATCACTGCCGTCGTCGTTCTTCGACTTCAACTGGAAACCGGTCGGGTAGCGATCGTCGGTGGTCACGCAGCGCTGGTCGATGCCTTCTTTCGTCAGCGTGTCGCGCACGTACTGGCCGAACGAATCGTTGCCGACGCGGCTCATCCAGCCCACCTTGAAACCGAGGCGCGACAGGCCGATCGCCACGTTCAGATCGGCGCCCGCGACGCGCTTGGTAAATTGCCCGACACCGGCGAGCGCGCCTGTTTCGGCGGCCACGAACATGGCCATCGCTTCGCCGTAGGTGATGACGTCGAGTGCTGCGTTTGTGTTGCTCATCCTTCGCTCCTGCGTGTTTCTGCGTGTTCCTGTTTGCTGCCTGTTTTTTGCGTGTGCCGCCTTGCGTGTGCTGCTTTGCTTGCGCTTCTCTGCATGCTTCCACCCGTACCGCGTGTACTTCTCCACACGCGCTTTTTGCCGGACGTTTTTTGGGTACCGCTCTCTCAGGTCCTGCGCGCCGCTTACGCAGCGGCCAGCCATGCGACGTAGTGCGCTGCGTCCGCATCGATACGGTTCGCATCGAACGGAAATTCAATGCCGCGCGGCACGTGGCGCGGCAGCTTGTCGAGCACCGCGGCGAACTGCGTGTCGCCGGCGGCCGGCGCGGCCGGAAAGCGCCGCGCGCCCTCGCCCACCGTCGTCTTGCAATGGATGTATTCGACATGCGCAGCCAGCGGCCCGGCGGCATCGAGCGGCGCGACATCGCGCCAGGCCCAGTTGCCGATGTCGAAGGTCATGCCAAGCAGACCAGCGTGGCCTTCACGCTCCAACGCATCGAACAGGCCGGTGAATTGCGCCAGCGAACCGCCTTCAGCCAGTTGACCGTTTTCGACGACGAGCCGCACGTCCGCGCAGCGCACGCAATCGGCGATCACTGCGGCGTTAGCCTCGGCGCCAAACCCGCCGAGTTGCAGCTTCACGAAGCGCGCGCCCAGCGCGATCGCTTCTTCAATCGAGACGCGCAGTGCGTCGGCGTCGAGCCTGCCATCCGGCGTGTACAGCGACGCGGGTGTCGAGTAGACGGACCACAGCCCGAGGGCCGCAATCTCCTTGCCGAGCGCGCGTAACGCCTGCGGCGCGGCGTCGGCTTCGTCCGCGAACAGTTCGCGACGCACTTCGAAGCCCGTGGCGCCGGCCTGTTTGCTCGCGTCGGCCCACTTCAGATGACCGTGCGTGCGAACCGCGTCCATCCCGAATGCGCTTGCGACGATCACCACGTCCACCGCGTCAGTCATGTCGAATTTACTCAAATCTGTCTCATGATCGGCATTTGGAACCGGTTCCAAACACGTTTCGAAAAAAAGCGCCGAGGCGCTTGCGATGCCCGAATAGTGCGCCGGACGAGGTGTCATGCACCATAGTGGAAATCCCCAGGAAACCTTGATCAGGGTCCGTCCGCAAGGCACAGCGCGAGGAACTGTTCGACCACCCGCGATGGCGCACTCGCATGCGGCACCAGAATCGACAGCCGCCGTGTCAGCGGTTCCGGGCTCAACGAGAACAGGCACAGCGCGCCGTCCTCATGCCGCATCGACATCGCCGAGACGAAACCGATGCCCATGCCTGCCCGCACCGCCTCCTTGACGCCTTCGACCCCGGCAATCTCCAGCGCCACGCGCATCGGCACGCCCGCCCGGGCAAAGGCTCGCTCGACGATCTGCCGCACGCCCGACCCGGCTTCGCGCAGCACCAGCGGATGCGGGCCGAACGCCGCCAGCTCCGCCCGGCCGCCGTTGATATCCGCTCGTTTTTCTACCGCCCCCGGCGCTGCGCCTTCTAGCGCTCCTGCCGTTCCGCTTTCTACCGCTCCTGACACTCCGACCCCGTCCGCCCCATCTGCCGCAACAGCCCTGCCCGCGCCACCCGCCAACGCCAACGCCACCGCCACCGCCAGCGGATGCGTGCGCGGCATGATCGCGACGATCTCATCCTCACGCCACGCGTGCACCGCGGTATCCGGTGGCAGATCCGAGCCGACCGGACCTTCGATCATCGCGATATCCACCGAGCCCAGCGCACCGACGATCTCCGTGGTGTTGCCATCGGCGGTATGCAGCGTCACGTCGGGGTAGTGGCGATGAAAATCCGCGATCAGGTACGGCAGCAGATAGCTCGCCGGCGTGGTGCTTGCGCCGATGCGCAAGGTGCCCTGCTCGAGGCCGCGCAGCGCGTCGCGATACGCATGCGCCTGTCGCCACGTATCGCGCAGCCGGGTCGCATAGCTGGCGAGTTGCTCGCCGGCGGGTGTCAGGCGCACGCCGCGCCCATCGCGCAGGTAAAGCGGCTCGCCGAATTCGTCCTGCAACTGGCGCAATTGGCCGGATACCGCCGGCTGCGATAGATGCAACGCCACAGCCGCCCGGCTGATGTTGCGATGCTCTGCGACAGCTGCAAACGTTATAAGTTGGTCCGGGGTCATGGCGGGCTAAATATCCGTTGAACTGATACTTCACATTCTAAATCACGATTTTTCATATCGATATATCTAATTTAGGATTGGGCCTATCGAATCAAGACAGTCATAGGAAGGCGCTACGCCATGTCCACCGCTCATCTCACCGCTTCCGCCGCACCCGCGGGGTCATCCACCCGCGGCCAACTCAACGGCATTCTGTTCGTTGCGCTGTTCGCCGCGGCCGTGACCCGCATCGCCTCGATCCCGGCCATCGCCGGCCTGGGCCTGAGCCCGCTGATCGTCGGCATCGTGGCCGGCGCCATTTACGGCAACGCGCTGCGTGACGGCATGCCCGAAAGCTGGGCGGCCGGAGTCAACTTCTCGGCGCGCAAACTCCTGCGCATCGCCGTGGCGTTTTTCGGGCTGCGTGTCAGCCTGCAGGAAATCGCCCAGGTCGGTTTGCCCGGTCTCGCTGAATCGGTGCTGATCGTCGTGAGCACGCTGGTGATCGGCACGTGGGCCGGGATGAAGATCATGAAGCTCGACCGCGACACGGCGCTGCTGACGGCTGCGGGCAGCGCGATCTGCGGCGCGGCTGCCGTGCTCGCGTTCGAGTCGACGCTGCAATCCAAGCCGCATAAGAGTGCGATGGCGGTAGGCAGCGTGGTGCTGTTCGGCACCCTCTCGATGTTCCTTTACCCGGTGCTGTTCAAGGCGGGCTGGCTGCATCTCGACACGGTTGGCGCGGGTCTGTTCTTCGGCGGCACGATTCACGAAGTGGCGCAGGTGGTCGGCGCAGCCAGTAACGTGAGCCCGGAAGCGACCCACATCGCGACCATCGTCAAGATGACCCGTGTGATGCTGCTGGTGCCGGTGCTGCTGGTCGTCGGCATGTGGGTGAACCGCTCGGCACGCAACGCAGCCGCCTCCGCAACGGCCGAAGACGGCAAGCAACACGCCCCGCGCAAGCTGGCGATTCCCTGGTTCGCGCTCGGTTTCCTGGCCTTCGTCGTGATCAACTCGCTGCACGTTCTGCCGGAAAGCACGACCAGCACGCTGAACATGCTCGACACCTTCGCGCTCACCATGGCCATGACCGCGCTCGGTATCGAAACCCGCATCGCGCAGATCCGTCAGGCCGGCCCCCGCGCCTTGACCACCGGCTTCATCCTGTATGTGTGGTTGATTGCCGGCGGACTGGGTATCACATGGACTGTCCAGCACCTGTTCGGCTAAGCCGTCCCCGCCTCGTCGCCAACCCCGCCGCGTGCGGGGTTTTGTGCGTTCAGGAGAACCAGCCGTCACTCATGCGCGGCATACTGGTTGCTGACGTTATCCGTTCACGCAAACCTGTTCATGCAACTGGAATGAGGACTGATCGATGAGCCTGGAACTTTACTATTGGGACGGCCTGCAAGGTCGTGGCGAATTCGTGCGGCTGGCCCTGGAAGAAGCCGGCGCAGACTACGTGGAAGTGGCGCGCGGCGAACCATCCGATGGCCTCGGCACAAACGCGATGATGACGCTGATGAAGAGCAAGGACGCGCCCTATCCACCGTTCGCGCCGCCGTTTCTGAAGGACGGCGATCTGGTGATCGCGCAGACCGCCAACATCCTGTTCTACCTCGGCCCGAAGCTCAATCTCGCGCCATCGGTTGAAAGCCTGCGCTATGTCGCCAACGGACTGCAACTGACGATCGCCGACATGGTGACCGAAGCGCACGACACGCATCATCCGCTCGCCAGTGCGTTGTATTACGAAGACCAGAAAGACGCGGCCAAAGTGCGCGCGCACGACTTCATCGACCACCGGATTCCGAAGTTCATGAAGTACTTCGAGCGCGTGCTGAAACAGAACCCTGCCGGCGACACGTTCATGGTGGACGACGCGCTCACTTACGTCGACCTGTCGATGTTCCAGTTGATCGACGGTCTGCTGTACGCGTTTCCGCGCGCGCTCAAGCGTTTCGGCGAACACTATCCGCGTCTTGCGGCCTTGCACGACGCGGTGATCGAGCGGCCGAACATCGCCGCTTATCTCCAGTCCGACCGGCGCATCGCGCACAACGAGGCCTGCATCTTCCGGCACTACCCGGAACTCGACAAGGCGGCGACTTGATCCGCGCCGCGCTCCTTCGCGACCCTTCCGCATCGCACCCGCTTCCGCCACCGGGCGCGATGCTGTTACCGTACGCGCATTCCATCCACCCATCACGCCCTCTCCTGCCGACGTGCTTTCATTCCTGCTGAAGCTGCGCACCCGCGCCCAAACCCTGTTCCGTCTCTCCGACGCCCATACGATGCTGGTCTGGTCGGTGGTGGTCGGCGTCGCGGGCGCGTTCGCGACGATTGCCTTTCGCGAAGGCATCGCGTTGCTGCAACTGGCGACGGTCGGCAAGTCCGGCAGTTTCGTCGAAATGGCGCGCAGCTTGCCGTGGACGGTGCGCGTGTGGCTGCCCGCCGCGGGCGGCCTGATCGCCGGCTTCTTTCTGCTGATCGCGCAGCGTCACGTCGACAAGTGCAATCACATCGACTACATGGAAGCGGTCGCGATCGGCGACGGCGTGGTGCCGGTGAAGTTGAGCTTCTGGCGCAGCGTGTCCTCGCTGTTCACGATTTCGAGCGGCGGCTCGATCGGCCGCGAAGGTCCGATGGTGCAACTGGCGGCGCTGGCCGCGTCGTTGATCGGCCGCTGGGTGCATTTCGACCCGCCGCGTCTGCGCCTGCTCGTCGCCTGCGGCGCGGCGGCCGGGATTACCTCCGCGTACAGTGCGCCGATTGCCGGCGCGTTTTTCGTCACTGAAATCGTGCTCGGCTCGATCGTGATGGAAAGCTTCGGCCCCGTGGTCGTTTCAGCGGTGGTCGCCAACATCACCATGCGCGAGTTCACCAGCTACAAGCCGCCGTACGAAATGCCGGTGTTTCCGCCCGTGGCGGGCGCCGAAGTCCTGTTGTTCGTTGGGCTCGGGCTGCTGTGCGGTGCAGCCGCGCCGCAGTTTCTGCGGCTGATGGACTTCTCGAAAGCAAACTTTCGCAAACTGCCCGTGCCGTTGCCCATCCGGCTGGCGCTGGGCGGTCTGATCGTCGGCATTCTGTCGGTATGGACGCCCGAGGTGTGGGGCAACGGTTACAGCGTCGTCAATTCCATTCTGCATTCGCCGTGGACGTGGAGCGCGCTCGTCCTCGTGCTGGTGTTCAAGATCGTCGCGACGTCGGCGACTGTGGGTTCAGGCGCGATCGGCGGGGTGTTCACGCCGACGCTCTTCGTCGGCGCGGTGGTTGGCTCGCTGTTCGGCCTCGGCATGCACGCGTTGTGGCCGCACGGCACCTCGGCGCCGTTCGCCTATGCGATGGTCGGCATGGGCGCGTTTCTGGCCGGCGCCACACAGGCGCCGCTGATGGCGATCCTGATGATCTTCGAAATGACGCTCAGCTATCAGGTGGTGCTGCCGCTGATGCTGTCGTGCGTGGTCGCGTATTTCGTGTCGCGCGCGATCGGCAAGACGTCGATGTACGAAATCACGCTACGCCGCAATCAGGAGGAACAGGAACGCACGCGTCTACGCGCGACGCAGATGCGCGAACTGATCCGTCCCGCCGAAACCGTCGTGCCCCCGAACGCGACCGTGCAGGATATGACGCGCGTGTTCCTCGAATATCCGGTGAAGTATCTGTACGTTGCCAACGAGTCCGGTGCGTTTCTCGGCGTGGTCGCGCTCAAGGACATCACCTCCGATCTGCTCGACAAGCGCGACACCTCAGCAAAAACCGCCGCGGATTACCTGCAGCCGCATTTCGATGTGCTCACGCCGGATATGCCGCTCGGCGTTGCGTTGCAGCACTTTATGGCGTTCCAGGGAGAGCGCTTGCCGGTCGTCGAAAGCACCGCGGACCCGAAGCTGGCCGGGGTGGTGTACAAGACTTCGCTGCTCGATGCGTACTTCCGAATGAATCCGACGCGCTGAGGCCGGGGGTCGGGCTTTCGGGCTTTCGGGCACTCCGGCTATCGGGCTATCGGGCTATCGGGCTATCGGGTGCGAAGTCGCTCGGTCGATTGCCGAGTCATTGGCCGAACCCGCGCGGCAATGCGCGGCGCCTCACCCACGCCGCCTTCTCAGCCCGTGCAAAGCGCGGCAGATTCTCTACAATGAGGAAACCGCTGCAGCGCTTGCGAGCAGCGCGCGTTACGCCAAGACGGGCGCACCGAGACGCCCGCCCTTCGATCGGAGCGAAGATGAGCGAACCGTCCCTCGATGCCGTCCGCCGTGATCAGGCCGGCTGGATTTTTCTGCATATCGAAGGCGAGCCGTACGATCGCGGCGAGCAGCATGGCCAGTTGCTCGCCACCGAAATCCAGAACGCGATCCGCACCGCCCGCTACCTGGCGAAATGGGATACCGGTGAAGACTTCGACACCTTTGTCGACGCCGCCGTGTCCCAGTTCGCCAACAAACTCGACACCGAATTCGCCGACGAAATCCAGGGCATCGCCGACGGCGCGAAGCTGCCGTTCGCCGAAGTGCTAGCCTGGAACGGCTACATGGATCTGCTGCAAAGCTGGTGGCCGAGCCACGCGGCGGCCCAGAAACCGCAACTCGGCCTGAAACCCTGGCGCGGACGCCGCGGCCATCACTGCAGCGCGTTCATCGCCACCGGCAACGCCACCCGCGACGGCCGCATCGTCATGGCACATAACTCGTGGGACCGCTACGCCGCGGGCGACGCGTTCAACGTCGTGTTCGACATCGTGCCCGATCGCGGCAACCGCATCCTGATGCAAGGCCTGCCGGGCTGCATCTCCAGCCTCACCGATTTCTGGGTCACCGAAGCCGGCCTGATGGTCACCGAAACCACCATCTCCAACTTTATCGGCTACAACGCAGCGGGTGCGCCGGAGTTCTATCGCTCGCGGCGCGCGTCGCAGTACGCCAACAACATCGGCGAATGGTGCGAGATGTTCGCGGTCGCCAACAACGGCGGCTATGCGAACAGTTGGCTGCTCGGCGACACCAAGACCGGCGAGATCGCGCGCTACGAACTGGGGCTGCACTATTCCGGCTTCGAGAGTACGAAAGACGGCTTCTATAGCGGTTACAACACCGCGACCGATCTGAAGATCCGCAACCAGGAATGCATCGGCGAAGGCGAAGACTATACGGACGTGCGCAAGAACGGCGCGCGCCGCTTGCGCTTCATGCAGCTCGAAGAAATGCATCACGGCAAGATCGACGTCGAACTCGCCAAAGAGATGATCGCCGACCATCACGACGTCTATCTCGACCGCAACGACAATCCCTGCTCGCGCACCATCTGCGGGCATCTTGAACTGGACGACGCGCGCTTCGGCGGTTCCGATCAAGGGCCGTTCAATCCGTGGGGCGCCAACGACGGCAAGGTGGTCGACAGCGAGATGGCGCGCAAGATGGCGTTCACCGCACGCTGGGGGCACCCGTGCGGCAAGCCGTTCGACGCCCAGGCGTTCATGAAGCGCCACCCGCAGTGGAACTGGCTCAACGGCTATATGCGCGACCGGCCGTCGTGGCCGTGGACGCGGTTCGACGTGCTGCGTTAGAAGCTCGCTCTTAACGGTCGCTGAACCGTTGTTCGCCCAGGCTGTTACCAGGCAGATTGAGGTTCGCACGCGATTCGGGCATCAGCCGCTTCCGCATCGCAACATAGACGCAGCACGACCGTTCGCGACTGCTCTGCCTTTTTCCTGCCATCATGTGAAATCTACAATTAGGTTTTGTTTCATTTGCGCGCGCGTCGCAGCCGTTTGCCATCTAAGATGGTAGATGCACGCCGCCCGCCTGTATCAACGCCGCGTGTAGGTTGCGCCGTCCTTACGACGCGGGGACAGCGTAACGCTTGCTCAACTGTCAGCGCCGCATGAGCTTAGGAGGTCGGGCGATGAAAACCTCGACACTGTTGACCATGGTGACGCTGTCAGCCTCGTGTTTTGCCGCGCCAGTTCATACCGCGCCGGACAGCACGGCCGCCAATAGTCTTGCCGAACGCGCCAACGCCGCACCGGTCGCTCCCGCGGCGCCGGACGTCGCTGCCACGGACGACACTCGTCCGCAACAATGGCAACACATCGCGCTGCCCAAGTCGCGGCATCTGGAGCGAAGCTTCACGGGCCAGAACGAGCACCTGCAGACCTGAAAACCTGAAAACCGCCCCCTTGGAGCGCTTGCATGACCGCATCGGCTATTCCCGGCGAATCGATTGATCTGCAGATCGCCGACGTTCTGCGCGAAGTCCGTTTCCCGACCTACAAGGACGCGCTAGTCGACGCCGCGCGCGAAGCCGGCGCGAGCAACGAAGTCGTGTCGATGCTCGACGGTTTGCCGGAGCAGGACTATGCCGACGTGGCGTCGGTCACGCGCCTCGTCGGCGGCAACTATGGGCCGGGTCTGGGGGCATGAGCGGAAAGCAGGTCTTGACGCCGAGTTCACTTTCGTCCGATCCGAAGCCCGCTGCCGACTGGATCCATCGCTCGCCGCATTCGGGCGGCACGAGCGGCATCGAGCGAATCGAAGCCTTCTTTCATCATGCCGGCTATGCGATGCACCGGCACGATACCTATGCGATCGGCCGCACGCTTGCTGGCGTGCAGAGCTTCCGCTATCGGGGCAGCACGCGTAACAGCTTGCCGGGCGGCACGATGGTGCTGCATCCCGATGAGCCGCACGATGGCCAGGCCGGCACCCGCGACGGCTTTCACTACCGGATGATCTATGTCGACCCGGCGCTGTTTCAACAGGCGCTCGGCGGCAAGCCGTTGCCGTTCATTGAAGGCGGACTCTCGAACGACCCGCGTCTGTTTGCTGCGACCGAGAGCCTGCTGCGCACGATGGATTGTGCGATCGATTCGCTCGAACAGGACGATGCGCTCTACGAACTGGCCATCGCGCTCGACGCCGTGGCAGGGGGCGCGGCGACGCGCCGTCCGGTGGATTACCTCGCGGCCGAACGGGCGCGCGAGTATATGCTTGGTTCGCTCGATAGCGCAGTGACACTCGACGAACTGGCGGCAGCCGCCGGCCGCGACCGCTGGAGTTTGTCGCGGGATTTTCGTGCGCTGTTCGGCACGAGTCCGCATCGCTATCTGACCATGCGCCGGCTCGATCTCGTGCGCCGACTCGCGATTCAGGGCGTGTCGCTCGCCGACGCGTCGGCGGCGGCCGGCTTTACCGATCAGAGCCATATGACACGGCACTTCAAGCGCGCGTGGGGCGTTGCGCCGGCGCATTGGCTCAAGATGCTGGGGCCTTCGACCCGCGGCGCGCGTTAACGGTAGCTCGACGGATATCCCACCGTCCATCGCCCGCCGCCCCCGCGCACAAACGTACAAGACCCGCTAGCGCCTCCCGCCCTACGCTCCTGCCTGACACACACCTACCCCTCAGGAGGGAGCACCGCGATGTCCACCCATCAAACGATTCAACGGCCCTACCGCGCCATCAATTTCGCTGAGAAGCTGGAGCTCTTCAGCGACCAGTGGCAAGCACGCGTGGTCGCGGAAATGAACGACTATCAGTTCAAGCTGGTGCGCATCGAAGGCGACTTTGTCTGGCACGAACATGCCGACACGGACGAAACGTTTATCGTGCTGGACGGACAGTTGCGCATCGACATGCGCGATGGCTCCGTGCTGCTCTCGGCCGGAGAAATGTTCGTGGTGCCCAAAGGCACGGAACACAAACCGTATGCCGAACGCGAGGTCAAGCTGCTGCTGATCGAACCGCGCGGCGTGAAGAACACCGGCGAAGAAAGCAACGAACGCACCGCCGCGAACGACGTGTGGATCTAGGTTTACCGCGCGCTCGTCAAAGCGACGACGATGCTACGATCCGCGCGCGCGAAACCGGGAGCGTCGGCCGCGCCGCGTCGCCCTGCAAAGCGGACACCGGCAGATCGTCGGCATAAACCGGCGAGCCGGCCACGGCACGCCGCGGCATCCTGGCACGGGGATCGCGCGCGTGCTCGTCGGTGCGCTGGAAATGCGCGACAAGGTGATCGATAAAGGTGCGTACTTTCGCCGGCAAATGAAGGCGGCTTGGATACGCGATCGTGATTTCGATTTGCGGCAGGCGGTAATCGCCGAGCAACGGCACAAGCCGCCCGGACGCCAGATCGCGGCCGATCAGGTAGCTCGGCAAAATCGCCACGCCCATGCCCAGCAAAGCGAACTGCCTCAGCATCTCAGTGTTGTTAGCCGCGATCGCGTTGGTGGGTCTCACACGGACCTCACCCAGCGGTCCGGTAAAGACCTTTTCGTCGCCGCCCTGCTCCGCAGGCCGGCTCAGACACGGATGCTTCAACAGATCCTCGGGACGGGTCGGCGTACCGTGCTGCTGCAGATAGGCGGGCGTCGCGCAAACCGTCATATAGCCGGTGGTCAATCGCCGCGTGACAATGCTCGCGCTGCGCATGTGCCGCGCGACCATAATGCCGACGTCAAAACCCTCTTCCACCAGATCGACATGACGATCCGCCAGCGTGACGTCAGGCATGACTTCCGGATAACGCTCGGCGTAAGACTGCACCACCGGCGCGAGGCTATGCAGCCCGAACACCACTGGCGCGACGATGCGCAGCGTCCCGACCGGTTCGTGATTACGCGCCACCACCATCTGCTCGACGCCTTCCAGGTCGTCGAGAATATGGCGCACGCGTTCCAGATAAGTCGTGCCGGATTCGGTCAGCGAGAGGCGCCGCGTCGTGCGATTGAGCAGCCGGGTACCAAGGCGCGCTTCCAGATCCGCGACGTGGCGCGTGACAACGGCAGTGGAAAGATCCAGCGCGCCGGCCGCGCGGACGAAACTGCCAAGGTCGGCCACCTTGACGAATACGCGCATCGACTGCAATTGATTCATGGGACGACTCCTGCCTCGATAAAGCCGGGCCGGCGCAACGCTGCCGCCTGTGTCGACCCGCGCGACAAGGCGCGCGCGGATTTGCCCAACGATTCGATTGTATCGACCCGATCATGTCCCAACCCTGACCTGAACATGACAATCCGGTCAGGTTTCTGAGGCGCTCGCGACGCTATTGCGAGGTTTATTGCGGATATTTGGTAGGTATAAACCCTTAGATGCTGGTAACATAGCGCCCGAAAGGAACACATCGCTATGCCACATCGTTTTCAGCTTTTCGAAAAAATCGCGTTTTCACTGGTTTGCTGGTCCGCGGCGGCCTGTTCGGCCTTCATCGCTTACGAGCGGTGCCCGGAAATCAAGGTTGTCCTGCACGTCGGTGAAGAAGTCCTGCGCTACAGCGGGCAGTATTCGTTCGTCTGCGCCACGCCGGTTGCTAACGCCTGCGCGCAGTTGCCGGCGAGCTGATCCGCCGGCACTCGTATTACGCGTCGCGCCCGAACACCACGCGCGCGAAAAATCCCGCCAGCACCGTTTCAGCCATCTCCGACGAGACGTTCTGCGGGTCGACCGCATAAAAGAACTGCACGCCGTCGCACAAGCCCATCAAGCCCATCGCTAGTGTCTCCGCCGGTAACGGCAGAGGCGTGCCGACCCGCGTCGAAAACTCGCGGATGTACGCACTCAACTGTTCGAGCTTTTCGTGCAGGAACGCGTTAAAGCGTATGCGGAAGCGGCCGTCGCGCACGGCCAGCAGCTTCGCCTCTACCCACAGCAGGAAACATTTGTTCTCGCGATGCAGGTTGCTGTAGTAGCGCAGCACGCGCTCTTCCATTTCCTCGCGCGAAGTCGCGTCTTCGAAAATGGCATGCAACCCCATCTGCATGGTCTCGTGGTCGCGCCGCAGTAGTTCGAGGAACAACTCGTTCTTGCTGCGGAAGTTCGAATAGAACGCGCCGCGTGTATAACCCGCCGCCCCGGCGATGTCTTCGACACTCGCCGCGACAAAGCCTTTCTTCATAAAAATTGCTTGCGCAGCGTCGAGCAGGCGCTGGCGCGTCTGGTCTTTGCTCTGCTCGCGTGTAAGTCGTTGCCGTTTCATGGGCGCAAGTCTAGCACCGAAAAGAATTCCAATTCACGTCAACATTCAAATACAGGTGTGTATTAGAATGCGACCAATCATTCGAAGTCAGATGCGTATGCCGATCGCATGTTTCGACCCTCGTGTCTTCGCTGGCGAGCCGCTGCGGCTTGCCGTGTTCGTTCGCTGTCTCCAGTTGGGGTAATTGTGAAGCGTCCCGGTCCTCCCGCATCGTCTGCGATGCGCCAGCAGTCCCATCGGTATGCCCGTTCTGCGCGTCTGCGCCGCGCAGCATTTGCCCTCGCGCTCGCCGGTATGGTCACGCTCGCCGCGTGCTCGAAGAAGGAAGCGGTTGCGCCCGCGCCGCGTCCGGTGGTCGCCGTCGCCGTGCATGCGGACGGCAGCGCGACAGCCGCGGCCTCGTTGCCCGGCGAAGTGCAGGCGCGCTATTCCACCCCGCTGTCGTTTCGCGTCGGCGGCAAAATCATCGAGCGGCGCGTACGCTTGGGCGACGTCGTGAAGAACGGGCAGATCGTCGCCCGGCTCGATCCGGCAGATGCGCAAAAGAATGCCGCCAGCGCGCAGGCTCAACTCGAAGCCGCGCAACACAGTCTCGTGTATGCGAAGCAGCAACTCGATCGCGACCAGGCACAGGCGAAAGAAAACCTGATCGCGCCCGCTCAGCTCGAACAGACCACCAACGCGTACGCCTCAGCCGCCGCGCAGCGCGACCAGGCCGCGCAGCAGGCGGCGCTGTCGAAAGACCAGTTGCAGTACACCACGCTCAGTGCCGATCACGCCGGCGTGATCACGGCCGAACAGGCCGACACCGGCCAGAATGTGTCCGCGGGGCAAGCCGTCTATAACCTCGCATGGAGCGGCGATATCGACGTCGTCTGCGACGTGCCGGAAAGTGCGCTCGCCGCGCTCTCGGTCGGGCAGACCGCGCAGGTCACGCTGGCCGCGCTGCCGGGCCGCAGCTTCAAGGCGCGCGTGCGCGAACTGTCGCCCGCCGCCGATCCGCAAAGCCGCACTTACCGCGCCAAGCTCACGCTCGACAATCCCGGTCCGGACGTACGCCTCGGCATGACCGCCGACATCGCGCTCGCCGCGCCGTCGCCCTCGGACTCATCTGCCGACGCAACTGGCAACTCAGCTGCCAACGCCTCGGCGAGCCAGAACGGTTCCTTTACTGTGCCCGCCACCGCCCTGTTCCACGACGGCGCGCGGCCGGCCGTGTGGGTCGTGCGCGCCGCGGACAACGCGCTGGAACTGCGCCGCGTGACGGTCACGCGCTATAACGAGCGCACGATTGTGATCGGCCAGGGGCTCAAGGATGGTGAGCGCGTCGTACTGCAAGGCGTGCATACCGTGACCGCCGGCGAAAAAGTCCACGTGATCCCGCCGCTGCATCCCGAGGACTTCGCTTCATGAGCACCACGCCTGAAGAAGGACGCTTCAACCTGTCCGCATGGGCGCTGCGCCATCAGGCGCTGGTCGTTTTCCTGATCGCGCTCGCTACCGCATTCGGCGTTCTCGCCTATACACGTCTTGCCCAATCCGAAGATCCGCCCTTCACGTTTCGCGTGATGGTGATCCGCACCTTCTGGCCCGGCGCGACCGCACGCCAGGTGCAGGAACAGGTCACCGACCGCATCGGCCGCAAATTGCAGGAAACACCCGCCATCGATTTCGTGCGCAGCTACTCGCGCCCCGGCGAATCATTGATGTTCTTCTCGATGAAAGACTCGGCGCCGGTCAAGGACGTGCCCGAAACCTGGTATCAGGTGCGCAAGAAAGTCGGCGATATCGCCACGACCTTGCCGCCAGGCATTCAGGGGCCGTTCTTCAACGACGAATTCGGCGACGTCTACACCAACATCTGGACGCTCGAAGGCGACGGCTTTTCCGCCGCACAACTGCACGATTACGCGGACCAGTTGCGCACGGTGCTGCTGCGTGTGCCGGGCGTCGGCAAGGTCGATTATTTCGGTGATCCGGACCAGCACATCTACATCGAGATCGCCAACACGCAACTCACGCGTCTTGGCATCTCGCCGCAGCAACTCGGCCAGGCGATCAATTCGCAGAACAGCGTCTCGCCGGCAGGCACGCTGACCACCACCGACGACCGCGTGTTCGTGCGCCCCACCGGCCAGTTCAAAGACGTCAATGCGCTCGCCGACACGCTGATCCGCATCAACAACCGCTCGTTCCGTCTCGGCGACATCGCCACCATCAAGCGCGGTTACGACGATCCAGTCGCCACGCAGATGCGCTCCGGCGGCAAGGCGGTGCTCGGCATCGGCGTGACGATGCAGCCGGGCGGCGATGTGATTCGTCTGGGCAAGGCGCTCGATCAGCAGATGGTCACGCTGCGGGCCTACCTGCCCGCCGGTTTGCACCTGGTCGAAGTGTCGAGCATGCCGAACGCGGTGGCGCGTTCGGTCGACGATTTTCTCGAAGCCGTCGCCGAGGCGATCGCGATCGTGCTGGTGGTCAGCCTGCTGTCGTTGGGCGTGCGCACCGGCATGGTGGTCGTGATCTCGATACCTGTCGTGCTCGCCGTCACGGCGCTGTGCATGTATCTGTTTGACATCGGACTGCACAAGGTGTCGTTGGGCACGCTGGTGCTCGCTTTGGGGCTATTGGTCGACGACGCGATCATCGCCGTCGAGATGATGTCGGTGAAGCTGGAGCAAGGCTGGACCCGCGCGCGCGCGGCTGCCTATGCGTACACCAGCACCGCTTTCCCAATGCTGACCGGAACGCTCGTAACCGTCTCCGGCTTCCTGCCGATTGCCCTCGCCAAGTCGAGCACCGGTGAATACACGCGTTCGATTTTCGAAGTGTCGGCAATCGCGTTGATTGCGTCGTGGCTCGCGGCGGTTGTGCTGATTCCATTGCTCGGCTATCACATGCTGCCGGAGCGCAAACGCCAGGCACACGAAGCGGAAGATCACGAGCACGACATCTACGACACGCGGTTTTACAAGCGCCTGCGTGGCTGGATCAGCTGGTGCATCGAACGGCGTTTCGTCGTGCTGGCGATCACCGTCGTGCTGTTCATTCTGGCCATGGCAGGCTTCACGCTGGTGCCGCAACAGTTCTTCCCGAGCTCCGACCGGCCCGAGTTGCTGGTGGACGTGCGCCTGCCCGAAGGCGCGTCGTTCGAAGCGACATTGCGCCAGGCAGAGCGGCTCGAAAAGGCGCTGGTGGGCCGTCCGGAAATCGATCATACGGTGAACTTTGTCGGCACCGGTGCGCCGCGTTTCTATTTGCCGCTCGATCAGCAATTGCCGCAGCCGAATTTCGCGCAGTTCGTGATCACCGCGAAATCCGTGAAAGATCGCGAGAAGCTCGCGCAATGGCTCGAACCGGAATTGCGCAACAACTTTCCGGCGATCCGCACACGCCTGTCGCGCCTCGAGAATGGTCCGCCGGTCGGCTACCCTGTGCAGTTCCGCGTGAGCGGCGACGATATCGCCACCGTGCGCTCGATCGCCGAGCGCGTCGCCGCGACCATGCGCGCCGACCGCCGCACCAGCAACGTCCAGTTCGACTGGGACGAACCCGCCGAGCGCTCGGTGCGCTTCGAAGTCGATCAGAAGAAGGCCCGCGAACTCGGCGTGACCTCCGAAGACATCTCGAGCTTCCTCGCGATGACACTGTCCGGCTATACCGTCACGCAATATCGCGAGCGCGACAAGCTGATCAGCGTCGATCTGCGCGCCCCGAAAGCGGAACGCGTCGACCCCGCGAAGCTCGTCACGCTGGCGATGCCGACGCCGAATGGCCCGGTGCCGCTCGGCACGCTCGGTCATCTGCGCAACGACCTCGAATACGGTGTGATCTGGGAACGCGACCGGCAACCTACCATCACCGTGCAGTCCGACGTCGCGCCTGGCGCGCAAGGGATCGACGTCACGCATGCCGTCGATAAATCCCTCAGCCAGATTCGCAGCACGCTGCCGGTCGGCTACCGGATCGAGATCGGCGGCTCGGTCGAAGAAAGCGGCAAGGGGCAGACGTCGATCAACGCCCAGATGCCGATCATGATCATCGCCGTACTGGTGCTCCTGATGGTCCAGTTGCAGAGTTTCGCGCGCGTGCTGATGGTGGTGCTGACCGCGCCGCTCGGCCTGATCGGCGTGGTGTTGACGCTGCTGCTGTTCGGCCAGCCGTTCGGCTTCGTCGCGATGCTCGGGGTGATCGCCATGTTCGGCATCATCATGCGCAACTCGGTGATTCTGGTCGATCAAATCGAGCAGGACATTGCCGCGGGACATAAGCGCTTCGACGCGATCGTTGGCGCGACGGTGCGGCGCTTCCGACCGATCACGCTGACCGCGGCCGCCGCCGTCCTCGCGCTGATTCCGCTGTTGCGCTCGAACTTCTTCGGCCCGATGGCGACCGCGTTGATGGGCGGCATTACGAGCGCGACCATCCTCACGCTGTTCTATCTGCCGGCCCTGTACGCCATGTCGTTCAGAGTACGCACCGACGAGCGCGAGCCGCCGGCGCCGTCCGCCACGACGCATTCGGGGAACTGAGATCATGGCTATCCTTGCATTCCCTCGACACGTGCGCCTCACGCTTCTCGGCGGTGCTGCGCTGACGCTGGCCGCCTGCTCGTTCGGCCCGAACGGCGAGCCGCCCGCCATGCCGCAACCGGCGCACTACGGCGCCGAAGCGCAGCCGACGCAAACCGTGCCCGCACAAGGCATCACCCAGCAATTCGTGGTCGGCGCGAAGCCCGTGCCCGAATGGTGGAAGCTGTATCAATCGGAGGCGCTGAACGCCCTGGTCGACGAAGGCTTGCGCAACAGCCCAACGCTCGCCGCCACCGACAAGAGTCTCGCGGCCGCGCGCGAGCAACTGCGCGCGCAAATCGGCAGTTCGATGCTGCCAACCATCGACGCGGGCGGCCAGATGACCCGCAATCGTGCGCTGGCGATCCCCGAGGCCGGTCCGAATACGTTCCTGTACAACATCTTCGTCGGTCAATTGCAGGCGCACTACACGTTCGACCTGTTCGGCGCCGCGCGTCTCGCCGATGCCGCGCTCGCCGCCCGCGTCAACGTACAGGCTTATCAGTTCGACGCCGCGCGCCGCGCGCTGGCCGCCAACATCGTGACGGCGGCGATCACGAGTGCTGCGTTGCGCGCGCAGATCGACACAACCGAGCGGCTCGTGACGCTTGCCAACGATCAGGCCCGCGACACGCAGCGGCGCTACGTACTGGGCGCGGTCTCACACGCCGACCAGTTGAGCGCGCAACAAAGTGCCGCGAGTCTGTCGGCGAGTTTGCCGGGCTTGAAGCAGCAATGGCTGACGACGCGTCATGCTTTGGCCGTACTACTTGGCCGCACACCGGACGCGGCCCCGGACGACCTCGATCTTGCGCAACTGCACGTGCCTGAACAGGTGCCTGTCGTGGTGCCGTCCGAGCTGCTGAGCACCCGCCCCGACATTCAGGCCGCGGACGCCGCCCTGAAGGCCGCGGCGGCCGATGTCGGCGTGGCGACGGCACAGATGTTCCCGAGTCTCTCGCTGAGCGCCTCGATGGGACAAGGCGGCTTTAGCTGGCCGGTGGCCCTGTCCGGCGCGGGGGCGATATGGAGCATAGGGGCATCCTTGTCACAACCGCTGTTTCACGGCGGCGCCCTGTTCGCGCAGCGCCGCGCGGCCGTCGACACGTATGACGCCACGGTTTCGCAATACAAGCAGACGGTACTGACCGCATTCCAGAACGTCGCCGACACGCTCGCAGCGCTGCAGCACGACGCGCAAGCGCTCGACGCCGCGAACATTGCAGCGCGTTCGGCGCAGGGAATTTTCGACGAAACGTCGGGACGCTACCGACTGGGCGCGTTGCCGATCGCCTCGACGCGCTCGAGCGAGCAGCAGTTTCGCAACGCGCAGCTCGATGAGATCCGCTATACCAGCGCGCGGCTAACGGACACGGCAGCCCTGTTCCAGGCGATGGGGAATCCGCCATTGGGGGCGGGGCAGGCTACATCTGCGTCTGCGTCTGCGTCTACGTCCACGGCGACCTCGGCGGTGCCAGGGGTTTCCACGGCGACCGTGGGCGGGTCGAACTAAACCTGGGATTCCGTAGTTATGGCTGCGGACTTATCCCCAGTTTATGTTGAAGAGGCTGTTGAAAACTATCTGACAAGCGGGCTAACACGTTGAACGCGCTGTAGTTTTTGGGTGCGGTGCGGAATGAACCAGGGGGCGCTGAATGTACCTTTGATTCCGGCCGAAGCCATTGGGACGCCTCACCACGCCACAACGTTATCCCCAGTTTATGTTGACAGGGCTGTTGATAACTACGGGGCTACGCGCTTAAGTGCTTGATGCAGATCGGTTTGTTGCTTGGGGTGCAGGCTGATGCAGGGGGTGATCGACTACGCGCCACGCAACGGCGGCCGTTTGCGGAGAGAGGCCTTATCCACAGATTTTGTTGAAAGGCATGTTGATAACACTTGGACATCCGGAGTAAGTGCTTGAGCGCGCAACGAAATCGGACGTAGATCTTTCAGGCGCCGCCCAAACAGCGAGTGGATTTAAGAACTACTCTTCGGCGCGCGCAGCGCCGCCGGAAGTATGACGCCCTTGTCACAAGCGCAAGCAGGTGCACGAACCCAGATTCCAGATGCACCACTACCCGTAGCAGACCACGGTGCCCACTTAGCAGGAGTGGTTTGAGCCGCTTTCTTTTGCCTACTTTTCTTTGCGGCATGCAAAGAAAAGTAGGTGCCGCCCCGCACAGGGGCAACGCTAATAGACCACTAGCAAATCAAGGAAAGGCCAAAGCCCCAAGAACACGGCCAATGCCGCGCACAGGCAAAAAACTCAATAAACCCCAGCCTCCCCAGCAGGCCGATGCTTAAACCTCTTATGCACCCAATAATACTGATCAGGAATCCGACGCACCTGCGTCTCAAGAAATTCGGTAATCCGCCGAGCATCGACAGCAACATCCTCCGAAGGAAAATCCTTTAACGCTTCGAAGATAGTCAATTTATAGCCCCGATAATCCGGCAAAACCTCAGTCACAAAAGGCACAACCCGAGCATTCCCAGCCTTGGCCATCCGCGAAACGGAAGTAAGCGTACACGCAGGCACACCAAAAAACGGCACAAACACCGAATCCCGCAACCCAAAATCCATATCAGCAGCCAGCATGACAGGCTTGCCATCCCGCAGCACACGCAAAGCCCGCCGCACACTATCGCTACGCGGAATCATCTCCGTACCAAAGCGCCCACGCTGCCGCTTAGCCATCGCATCAAGCAACAAATTCGACATCGGCGTATACAAAGACGCAACCGGATGCCGCGTCGAATACATCATGCAACCCGCCTCGATACCGACAAAATGGAAGCCGACAAAAATCGTCGGCTGCCCCTCCATGTCGGTCAGATCGATCGCGCTCTCCACTTCGACCAGGCGCGCCAACGCCTGCGCATTGCCGAACCATTGGGGACCGCGCTCGACATAACTGCGGATCACATGACAGAAATGCGCGCGCGCGAGACGCTCGCGCGCTTCGTCGCTCATGTCGGGAAAGCACAGTTTCAGATTGGTATGCACGACGCGCCGGCGCGCGCTGGGAATCCGGTACAGCAACGCACCGATGCCGGTGCCGATGCGCGCGACAACGCCATATGGCAGGAAAGCAAACGCGCGCAGCAGACCTGTCATCAGACAGATGAGTATTCGACTTTTCACGAGGCAACGACCCGGTGGATGCTGTGTAACAAACACGCCGGCCGCGGCAACCTGACGGTTGCCCACGGACGAAGTGGCAGGCGCGCGCGTCAAACGGGTCTTGCGCGGCGGGACTTTCGAAGATGGGTGTCTCGCTCGCGGCGAGACACAGCAGTGCTGGAGGCCGAAACCGCTTAGGAATCGGGCGTCCGTATAGGACCCAATATAAAAAGCATCGCAGGCGTGATTAAAACACACTGCACAGCGCAGGCACAAAATCTGCGGGCGGAGCTTACCCGAATACCGCCACTCAATCCGCGGCAGGCAACGGTTTCCCCGCCCTTTCAAAAACTTGCGCGTGCGGCCCCGGACAGGCCGCACACACTCGCTACGCCCCTAAGCGAGCCTCTAAGAAAGTCCCCTTGGGGGGACTGGCGAACATCAAGGCTTGTTCGTCTCGAACAGATCCATGATCTGCTTCTTCTCATTCGACGAGACATTCGGCGGCGGCACCGCCGGCGGCGTCATACCCGCCGGCCCCACGCCACCCACCGCGTCGCTCACACCGGCGGTCGGATTCGCGGAATCCAGACCGATGCTGGCCACGAAACCATTGCCCGGCGTCATGTCCGTATAGAACAGCTCGCCGTCGACCGCGGTCACGCCGTCCGGTTGCGCCGGCTCGCTTTGCGGTATGCCGCGCAGCGCACGCTGCATGTACTCGACCCAGATCGGCAACGCGAGCTGTGCACCGAACTCGCGGCTGCCGAGACTCTTCGGCTGGTCGTAACCCATCCACGCCACCGCCACCAGCGATTGCTGATAACCGGCGAACCAGCCGTCCTTGGCGTCGTTGGTCGTACCCGTCTTACCCTGCAGGTCCGAACGATGCAGCACGTTGGAGCCCGCACCCGTGCCGGCCGTGGCCACCGAGTGCAGCAGGCTGTTCATGATGTAAGCGTTACGCGGTTCGAGCGTACGCGGCGCATCCTGGCCAGCGGTCAACGGCTGTGCCTTCGAGAGCGGTACGCCACGTGCATCCGTCACTTCGTTGATCAGATACGGATTGATGCGGTAGCCACCGTTCGCGAACACCGAGTATGCGCCCGCCGATTGCAGCGGCGTGACGAGGCCGGCGCCGAGCGCCATCGGCAGATACGGCGGGGTCTTGTCGGCGTCGAAACCAAAACGCTGCGTGACAAAATCTTGCGCGTACTTGGTGCCGATGAACGACAGGATACGGATCGACACCAGGTTCTTCGATTTCTGCAGCGCGAGGCGCAGCGGCATCGGACCGTCCGGCTGGTCGTCGTCCTTCGGCTCCCACGCGTCACCACCCGGCGTGCTCGGCGGGAAGTACAGCGGCGCGTCGTTAATGATCGTGGCCGGTCCGAGACCCTTGTCGAGCGCTGCCGAATAGATGAACGGCTTGAAGCTCGAACCCGGCTGACGCCACGCCTGCGTGACGTGGTTGAACTTGTTCTTGTTGAAGTCGAAGCCGCCCACCAGCGCACGAATCGCACCGTCCTGCGGCGTGAGCGAAACTAGCGCGCCTTCCACTTGCGGCAGTTGCGTGATCTGCCAGTTGCCCTTGTCGTCGGCGACGAGGCGCACGATCGAACCCGGCTTGATCTTCGTGGCGGCCGCCGCGCGCGCGGAGAGCGCACCGGCTGCAAAGCGCAGACCGTCGCCGCTGATGGTCACTTCCGTGCCGTCGACCAGCTGCGCCTTCACCTGCTTCGGATTCGCGTCCGTCACCACGGCGGCGATGATTTCGCCGTTGTCGGGGTGATCGGTGAGCGCGTCGTCGATGGTCTGATCGCGGTCGTCGCCCGGTGCGGGCAGTTGCACGAAGCCTTCCGGCCCGCGGTAGCCGTGGCGCCGCTCGTAGTCCATCACGCCCTTGCGCACTGCGCGATAGGCGGCGTCCTGGTCGGCGGAATCGATCGTGGTGGTGACGTTCAGGCCGCGCGTATAGGTTTCGTCCTTGTACTGCGCGTACATCATCTGGCGAACCATTTCGGCGATGTACTCAGCATGCACGCTGTATTCGTTGCCTGGGTTCTTGGTGTGAATCTCTTCCTTGACGGCCTGGTCGTACTGATCCTGACTGATGTATTTCAGCTCGAGCATGCGCTTCAGAATGTATTCCTGGCGGATCTTCGCGCGCTTCGGATTGACCACCGGGTTATACGCGGAAGGCGCCTTCGGCAAGCCGGCCAGCATCGCGGCTTCAGCCAGCGTGATGTCTTTCAGATCCTTGCCGAAGTACACGCGCGCGGCCGCGGCAAAACCGTACGAGCGCTCGCCCAGATAAATCTGGTTCATGTAGACCTCGAGGATCTGATCCTTGGTCAGCGCGCGTTCGATCTTGTACGCCAGCATCATTTCGTAAATCTTGCGCGTGTAAGTCTTCTCGCTCGAAAGGAAGAAGTTGCGCGCCACCTGCATCGTGATCGTGCTCGCACCCTGCGAGGCGCCGCCATGCGTGATGTCGGAAATGCCCGCGCGCAAAATGCCCACGAAGTCGACGCCGCCGTGCTCGTAGAAGCGATAGTCTTCGATCGCGAGCACCGCCTTCTTCATCTGGTCCGGAATGTCCTGGAAGCGCACGATGCTGCGCCGTTCTTCACCGAACTCGCCGATCAGCACGTGATCCGCGGTGTACACCCGCAACGGCACTTTCGGGCGATAGTCGGTCAGCGCATCGAGCGACGGCAGTTGCGGCCCCATCACCACGAGCGCATAACCGACGATCAGTGCACCCACCACGGCAATGGTCGCCAGCAGACTGACAAACCAGATGGTGATGCTCGCACCGATCGAACGGCGGCCGGGCTCAGCGTCGCGCGAAGCAGCGTTGCGTCCTGGAGTGCGGTGGTAGGCGTCCCGGTCGTCACCAGCCGGAGAATTTGAAGAATGCGGTCGTTTGATGATTGGCATGACTGGAATAGTGGGCGCGTAACTGAACGCGTGAGGCGCAAAACACCGCGCGGCCCTATGCCCCCGGGCGACCGCACGGCACGCCCGTGACATCGTCCGGCGCAACGCAACAGCGCATTTTAAAGAAATCAAGCGCCGTCCAAGACAGTTTTTTTGTAAGAATTCCCTTCGCGCGGCGCCATGCCGGTAGATCGCGGCAATGGCACGCGCTCCCGGCGCCACTTGCCCAGGTTATCAACAGAAATTGTTGAAAGGCCTGTGGACAAGCCCGCCGCAAACGCTACAACCCGTTGATGTCACGGGATTTTCATGTCGCGCCCGTTCCGCATCGGTGCAACTCGTCATATGATGGACACGGCGCGGGGGTCGACACCGACACGCGCGACGGCGTACGCCAGATTCACGCCTTGATTCGCCAATGCCAACAAGTATGCGAGCCGACCATGAACAAGCCCAGCGAACGCATCGTCGTATTCGTCACGACCGCACAGAAACGCGCGATCGCCGCCACCGCCGAAAACCTGGGCATTAGCGTCAGCGAACTGATGCGGCGCGCGGTGTTGAGCTTCGGCGCGACCAGCGAACAGGTGAAAGCGGCCAGCATCGTCGACCGGCTGCGTGCGCCGCGCGCGCCGGACGCGCTCGACGCGGCGCTGCAACGGGTCGCGCGCGGTACGCGCCACGCACGGGCAGCGCTTCCGGAGGCCTTTCAGACTCACGGTGACAACGAAACCGCTGTGCCGGCGGAAAGCGCGGCGGCATCGCACGCGGATGAATTGTTGGGCACGGCCGCAGGCGCGGGCCCAGCGCCGTTGCTGCCGGCCGGTGTATTGGCCGCCCTCACCGCCACCGCCGAGGAAATAGAAGCCGCCGCGGCAGCCGAAGCCGTGGCGCGCGTCGCCGCGGCCGAAGCGGCGTCCATTGCCGGTTCGGCGCAAAAACCGGGCGACGTGGACACGCCTTTGCGCCACGTGCTTAAACGCCCTCGCCTCGACGCCACGCGCGACGAAGACGATCCACAAAGCGATCCGAGCACGGAAGGCGGCCGCTTCGCCTGAATCGGAAGTGCCACCACGGTCAAGCGCCCCAACCCACCGCGCATTGATGCGCTGTTGAAGCGCAAGCACGCCGTCGATACACCACGCCTGTTCACATCCGCGACACTCGCCGCGCCGACACTCGCCGTGCCTATGCACGTCGCGGATGCCCGCCGCACGGTGCCCGCCGCGCACAAAGTTGGCGATTGTGTCATCGCGCCCTTTAAGGCGGTTTTAAGAGAATGCGTGGTGTAATATCCGCCGACGGCTGAATAAGCCACCGCGCGTTTTAACCACTGAGGCTGTTGGCCATTCGGTTTCAAAACGTAAATTTGTGGCACCACTATTGCAATTGGCGAGTGTGCCCCGAACTCCGGTCCGAACGCTGCGCAGCTTCTCGCGCAGCGGCGTAAAGTAGCATTTGAAAGCAGTTAAAGCGCGTGGGAATTATTCAGCGCCGATTTCATTCTTTGGAGGTTTTCATGTCGCTTTTTGACAGCATTTCGCGCACGCTTAAAGGTCTCCTGAACGACGCAGCCGATTCCGTGCAGGATCCGTCGCGCGATTCGCGCCAGATCGTGCGCGAACTCGACGAGAGCATCGCTAAAGCCGAGAACTCGCTGATCGAGATTCAGGCACAGGTCGCCACGCAGCAAAGCAAGCGCGATGTCGCCGCCGACAAGGCAAAGAAGTACGAAGACGGCGCGAAGCGCGCGCTGCAATCCGGCGACGAAGCGCTCGCACGCGAAGCCCTCGGCGCGCAAGCCACGGCCGAAGCTGAACGCGATGCGCTGGCGAGAGAACTGACCACGCTGGAGCCGTCCGTTGCCCAGTTGAAGAGTCAGATCGACGACATGCGTGGCCGTCGTAACGACCTGAACGCGCGCTCGAACATTCTGCAAGCCAAGCAGCAGATCGCTCAGGCCAAAGATGTTGCCGCTACTGCGTTGGGCGGTATCGGCGGCAAGAATCTCTCCGAGGATTTCCAGAAGCTGGAAGACAAGGTTGCGTTATCGAACGCCCGTTCCGACGCACGCCTGAATTCGGCCGACGTTAAGACCGGCAAGGCGCTCGACGACAAGCTCGCGGATCTGAACCGCGGCCCGTCAGTCGAAGATCGTCTCGAAGCGTTGAAGAAGCAGATCAACACGCCGGCTCAGTAATTGCGTCAGCAGTGCATACCGGTGGCCGTTACGAGCGCCATCGGAATCGACTGAAGGAGACGGGTGCATCGCACCCGGTCCGTAAATGAAAAAATTTCTCGCAAGCGCATTCGCCTCACTGCTGTTCGTGTCGGCCGCGGCGTTCGCTGTGCCGACGGTCCAGCAGATCGAATCCGCCATGTCGCAAGGCAACTGGCAGCAGGCCGATGCCGGTTTGAGCGAAGTACTGCAGGCGCATCCGAACAATGCGCGCGCGCACTACCTGTACAGCCAGGTGCTCGATCGCGAAGGCCGTTATGCCGACGCCCTCGCCCAGATCCAACAGGCCAAGACGCTCGATCCGCAAATCCGCTTCACCGACCCGACCCGTTTCGCGCAAACCGAAGCGCGCATCCGTAAGGACGCGGAACGTGCTGGCGGCGCCGGCGGCAACACCACGAGCCGCGCGGCCAACCCGTTCGTACAGCAGAATTCGCCGGCGGTGCAGCAGCAGTCGGCGATAGCGCCGCAAGCGCCGCAACGGCATGGTCCCGGCATCGGCATGTGGGTTGGCATCATTCTCCTGATCGGCGTGATCGCGCTGGTGTTGCGCTGGACCTTGCGCCGCGCCCGCACGCAAGACGATTCGCGCGCCGACGACGATCGTCGCGTGCAGCTCAAGCGCGCAACCGAAATGCTCAACGCCGTGCGCTCGTTGAAGCTCGACGTGAAGCTCTCCACCGTGCAAGGTCATGAGGCGCTGGAGAAGGAAGTCGAATCGACCGAAGACCAGTTGCGCGGTCTCGTCGAAACGCTGTCGAACAGCAAGAATCCGGTGCCGCCGTATCAGCTCGACGAACTGGAACAGCGCATCGGCAGCCTGCGCGCCCGCGCCGAAGGGCGGCCCGATCCGTATGCCGCGCCGGCCGGCACGCAGCAGTCGCCGTATGCGCAGGAAGCAGAGCGTTTCGGCAACCCGCCGCAGCCGTATCCGCAACAAGGACCGTATCAGCAGCAGCCGCAGGTCATCGTGCAACAAGGTGGTGGCGGTTTCGGCGGCGGCATGGGCGGTCTGCTGACCGGCGTGTTGCTCGGCGAGGCGCTGAATTCCGGGCGTGAACGCGTCGTGGAGCGCGACGTGATTGTCGATGACGAAACGCGTCGCCGCGGCGGCGACGGGGGCAATGGCGGCGGCCTCGACTTCGGCCAGGGCTCGAACGACTGGAACGACAACAGCGGCGGCGGCGTCGACATGGGCAGCAACGACGATTCCGGCGGCTGGAGCGATACCTGAGAAACACCGCGCTGGATGAGATGCAGTCAATCAAACGCTAATCGATCAAGCTGCAATGAAAACAGGCTCCTGCACGGAGCCTGTTTTTTTATGTCGATTCCCTTCATTCATGCGGGCGCCCTGACCGGCTCATGCTGCGCTAGCAGCACCGAACCAGCAAACAGCCGGACGATGAAACGCTCCGCATACGCGACCAGCGCGTCCCGGCGCGCGGCATTCCCGTCGATGTACTCCGCCGAAAGATGAAACAGCAGCAGCACGATCTGCGTGCAGACTTCGTCGACGGTTGCGCGGGCGAGCGTCGGCATCAGTTGCAGTTGCACGACGTCGTCCGCCATTTCCGCCGACACCTCGTGGAGGTTTGCCCGCACCGCTTCGCGCAGCGCCGGCGACGTGCCGTGATACTCGGCCAGCGCGCTCAGAAATGCCTCGCGATTCTCCAACGCAAACGCGAAGAACGCCATGCACGCGCGACGCGGCACGCTCTGCGGCTCGTCGTGCGCGGCCAGCCAGCGCTCGCGCCGCAGCATCGGCCGCAAGCGGCGGCTCACCGATTCGACCGCTTCGCGCGCCAGCGCGTCGAGCGTGTCGAAATGGCGGTAGAACGTGTTGGGATTCAACCCTGCCTCGCGCGCCAGTTCGCGCAGACCCAGGCTTGCAAAGCTGCGCCCGCCCGCGGTCAAACGCAACGCGGCTTCGATCAGCTTGCGCTTGCCGGGCGGGAGGTCCTGCCCGGCAACAGCGCCATGGTCGGCAGCGAGCGCCGCTTCGGGTACGGGTTTCATGAGCTTTCAGTCGGAGCACGGCTCGCGCGTTTGATAGTCGTACTCTAAACGATCTTGACGCGAAGTGTACAGTTGTCTACCCTGCGCGTTATACGGCTGTAGACATATGTAGACACCCGAATTTTGCTCACCTCCGGAGACCCGCCGTGACGCCTGCTTCAACTGCCCAACCCGCCGCGCCACGCATTGCCATTGTGGGCAGCGGCTTTGCGGGCATCGGCATGGCGATCCGCCTTCAGCAGATGGGCATCACGTCGTTCACGATTTACGAGGCGGCCGGCGATGTTGGCGGCACGTGGCGCGACAACACCTATCCCGGCGCGGCCTGCGATGTGCCGTCTCATCTGTATTCGTTTTCGTTCGAGGCGAATCCGGCGTGGTCGCGTGCGTTCGGCAGCCAGGCGGAGATATTCGCTTACCTCAAGCATTGCGCGCGCAAATACGGCGTCGATCGTTACGTGCGTTGCAATGCACGCGTGGCCTCGGCGCGTTTCGACGAAGCGCGGCAGATATGGCAGGTCGAGATCGATTCGAACGGTACGCGTGAAAGCATCGAGGCCGATGTCGTGATCGCCGCGAGCGGTCCGCTCTCGCGGCCGGCCATGCCGCAGATCGCCGGGCTCGAGCGCTTCGAAGGCAAGCTGTTTCATTCCGCCCGCTGGGATCACGACTATCCGCTCGAAGGCAAGCGCGTAGCGGTAATCGGCACCGGTGCCAGCGCGATCCAGTTCGTGCCGCAGATCCAGCCACGCGTCGCGCAACTCGAACTGTTCCAGCGCACCGCACCGTGGATCATGCCCAAGCCCAACAAGCCGGTCGGCCCGCGCGCACATTGGCTGTTCCGCCATCTGCCGTTCACGCAGCGCTTCGTGCGCAATGCGATCTACTGGCAGCTCGAATCGCGTGCGATTGCGTTCGTCGTCAATCCGAAACTGATGAAGTTGCCGATGAAATTCGGCTTGAGCTACCTCGAACGGCGCGTCAAGGACCCGGCGCTGCGCGCCAAGCTGACGCCGAACTACCGGCTCGGCTGCAAGCGCGTGCTGCTGTCGAGCGATTACTATCCGGCGCTCAACCAGCCCAACGTCGACGTGGTGACGACCGGTATCCGCGAAATCGTCGCCGACGGCATCGTCACTAACGACGGCGCGCATCACCAGGCCGATGCGATCATCTGCGGCACGGGCTTCCAGGTCAACGACGTGGGTGCACCGTTCAACGTGACCGGTCTCGACGGCGCCGACCTCGGCGCGATGTGGCTGCGCGATGGACCGGAGGCCTACCTCGGCACCAGCATCGCCAACTTCCCGAACTTCTTCATGATCGTCGGCCCGAACACCGGGCTCGGCCACAACTCGATGATCTACATGATCGAGTCGCAAGTGCAGTACATCGCCGATTGCCTGCGCGTATTGCGCCGACGCAAGGCACGCACGATGAACCTGCGGCCCGACGTTCAGCACGATTTCAATGCGCGTCTGCAGAAGGAGATGCAGCACTCCGTGTGGGTCAGCGGCTGCCATAGCTGGTATCAGACAAAGAGCGGCAAGGTCACAGCGTTGTGGCCGGGCTTCACATTCAGCTTTCGCAAACGCACGCGGCGTGTGCGGCCGCACGATTATCGCTTCGTGCCATAGAAGCATGCGGCGGCTGAGGGGCTGCTCGCGATGCGGAGGTGGGGGCCGATACCGGCTCAGATGCTGAGTCCGTGGCAGACGCAGAAACAATCTAATTCAAACAAAAGGGAGACAACAACCATGGCAAGCATCGAATCCGCAACGCCCGCATCCACCGTGCCGCTGCGCCCCCGCTCGCTCGCCGCGCGCCTCGGCATTACCAGCGTGCCGCGTGCCGAATTGCAGCGGCGCTACACGCAGAGCGGCTCGAAGTTCGTCAAGATCATGGGTGCCGACGTGCACTACGTCGACGAAGGCAGCGGCGACACAATCGTGATGATTCACGGTTTCGCGTCTTCATTGCACACGTGGAATCGTCTGGCCGATGAACTCAAGCACGAGCATCGCGTGATCCGTCTCGATCTGCCGCCGTTCGGCGTGACCGGACCGCTGCGCTCGAGCTCCGGCGAGATCGAAACCATGAACCTGCCGACCTACCGGCGATTTATCGACACCTTCATGCAGGCTCTAGGCATCTCGCGTGCGACGCTGATCGGCAACTCGCTCGGTGGCCTGATTTCGTGGGATTACGCAGTACGTCATCGCGAGGCCGTCGAAAAGCTCGTACTGATCGACTCAGCCGGTTTTCCGATGAAGCTGCCGATTTACATCGGCCTCTTCAATAGCGCGCTGGTGCGGGTCAGTTCGCCGTGGTGGCTGCCAGAAGTCATTATCAAGAGCGCGGTGCGCAACGTGTATGGCGATTCGCACAAGATCGATGCGGTGACGCTGCGGCGTTACGTCGAGTTCTTCCACGGCGAAGGCACGCGCACGGCGATCGGCAAGATGGTGCCGACGCTCGACTTCAAGGACGTCGATACCGACGTGCTGAAGACGCTGAAGGTGCCGTCGCTGGTGCTGTGGGGGGCGAAGGATCGCTGGATTCCGCCTGCGCATGCTGCCGAATTTGCGAGCCGCATTCCGGGCGCGAAATCGGTGATGTACCCGGGACTCGGCCATATTCCGATGGAAGAAGCCCCTGAGCGCGTAATGACCGATCTGCGCGCGTTTCTCGGCACGAACGACGCCACTGCTCCAGCAGTTGAAGGCGTGCGCGGCGAGCCGGTCTGACCCTTCCTGGCCGCACGATGCGACGGTCGTATCGTCGCATCGTCTGGCGGCCCCGCCGATTCATCCATCCACCGATCCGCACCCAGGCGCGCATGGCCGCGCTGTTGACGCACCGCCGACACGCGACGTTGCGCTCTCAACCACCTCCGAGCAACCGCAACAGTCCCCAGAGAAACTTGCAGAGCATCGCGATCAGCTCCCACAGGTGGTAGAGCTGCTGCCAGCCTGAGACGCGTGCGAAGGAGTCGATCATGGTCCGCTGGTGAGTGGGAGGGCTGCGAGAAATGGCAGGCGCAGTCGCTTGCGGGGCCAGGCCTCTCGCGGGTCTGGGCGTCTCACGCGCGCTGTGCACTGGGCCGTGCCAGCGCCCTGCCGGATCCCACATCATAACGACCGCGGGATACCCCGTATCAAGTTGTTTGCAAGTTTGCCGTCAATACTTCGGGAAGACGCGGCATCCGTGCTGGATGAGCGCACGAATTGACTCAGCAAACCGCGCCATCAAGGAGACACGACCATGACGCGCTTCAGCTTCCGCCGGGCTGCCCGTTCGCAGACTGTGGTCGGCGATATTGCCGCCCACGCCGGCAAACTGGGTATTGAAATCTGCGACGTATCTGGCCACGTCGAAGAAGTGGCTGCGCGCGTGCAGCGCCAGGCACAGGTATGCCGCGCGCTGCGCGAATCCGCTGCCGTCACGCTGGCGGGCAACCACCGCATCGCCGCCGCTGCGCGCGAAATGCGCAGCGTGTCGGCTGAAGCCGCAACCGGCGTGCAGGCGTCGCAACAGACGCTCGAGGCGTCGCTCGCCGATATCCACGGGCTGGTGGAAGGCGTGACGGTAATCGAGAGCCAGATTGGCGCGCTGCGCAGCGCGTTGGCCCATGTGAGCCGCGTCTCCGAGGAGATTTCGCTGATCGCCCGCCAGACGCATTTGCTGGCGCTGAATGCCGCGATTGAAGCCGCGCGCGCCGGCGACTCCGGCAAGAGTTTCGCGGTGGTGGCCGCCGAGGTGAAGAACCTGTCGGCGAAGACCGCGCACGCGACCGGCCAGATCGAGACGACGCTCGCGCAACTTACTCAGCAGACCGAGCAGTTGATCAGCGAGGGCTCGGTGAACACGGCGCGCGCCCATCGGGTACGCGAAGGCACCCGCAAGATCGGCGACGTCGTCCATGCGACGGGCGATGCGATTACGCAGCTCAACGACGAGGCTGGACAGATCGCCGCGTTGACCGGCGAGATTGAAACGCAATGCAACGGGCTCGAAGCGCAGGTGCTGGAGATGGCGAGCGGCGTCGAAGATTCGAGTGAAAACTTCGTCCAGGCGAAGGACCGGCTGGGGAATCTGCTCAGCGTATCCGAGACGTTGATCGAGCTGACCGCGGCCACGGGGGTCGAGACGACGGATACGCGGTTTATCGAAGCCGTGCAGCGGGCTGCGGCCGAGGTGAGCAAGGTATTCGAAGCGGCTGTCGCTCGGGGCGAAGTGTCGATTGAGGATCTGTTCGATCAGCACTACGTGCCTGTTGCCGGGAGCAATCCGGCTCAGTTCATTACGCGGTTCACTGCGTTTACCGATCGGGTTTTGCCGGCTATTCAGGAGCCGTTACTCGGGCTGGATCCACGCGTGGCGTTTTGCGCTGCTGTGGATGTGCGTGGGTATCTGCCTACGCATAATCTGAAGTTTTCTTTGCCGCAGCGCGAGGATGTGGTGTGGAATATGGCGAATTGCCGGAATCGGCGGATGTTCGATGATCGCACTGGGATTGCGGCTGCTTCGCATGTTAAGAAATTTTTGCTGCAGACGTATCGGCGTGATATGGGCGGTGG
>CABFVV010000051.1_pt1 | contig 70689 bp, 63 predicted proteins | sample 8864751 | NCBI WGS metagenome assembly CABFVV01 (sample SAMEA5735770, study PRJEB23740) | soil metagenome | biome: forest; feature: forest soil; material: soil | place: USA | collected 2013-10-13 | depth 0.1 m | reverse complement strand
CCCAGATGCCGTTCACCATCTTGATCACCGAGCGACCGCCACTCGTCGAACCAAGCGACGTCTGGCTGCTCTGATAACCAATCCCCGCATCGACGATCCCGTACAGCGTCACACTGCTCTGAGCGTGCGCGCCGAGGGCGACCAACCCAAGGGCCGAGGTTGCTATTACCTTTTTCATTTCTGCTCCTCTTTAAAAATCTTTTCTCAATCTCTAACACCCGTAATCGCCCCGCTAATCCAAGGTGTGCAGAGCTAGCCGGCTCAGCATGCCGGTGCAAATGCGAAGAGGGGTGAGCACTGAGTGACGCCTGGATCTCCAAACCAGCACGAAGTGTCGTTCAAACGCGATCCGATGTCTTTCGGGGTTTATACGCATTTGTACGATCTAGTTAGTTTTTTTCTGGTGCGATTTTGATTGAGTTAGCGCGGCCGGCCTGATCAGCCCGAGGTTCCGAACAACTGCACCACCAGACCACGCAGCCAACGGTTGCCCGCTTCGTGGTGATATCTGGCGTGCCAGTGCTGCCGAACGGCAAAACCATCCACAGGAACCGGGCACGGATGGACCGCCAGATCATTGACCTTTGCCAGCGTCTCACCGATGTGTCGCGGCAGCGTGGCGATCAGGTCGGTACTCTTGATGATCGCCCCGAGCCCGAGGAAACCCGGTAACTCCAGCACCACGTCGCGATCGATATGCTCACGGACCAGCGCCTGTTCGAGCAGTTGCGCTCCCGTCCCCGCAGTGATCGCGACATGTCCCTCCGCGCGATAGTGCTTCAGGCCGAGTTTGGTGCCTAACCTCGGGTGACGGCGATTCGCCAGACAGACCCAGTCCTGCAGATATAGCTGCTGCTGGTAAATCCCACCGCCAAGCCAGGGCACATGGCCGATCGCAAGGTCGGCCTCACCGGATTCCAGCGCCCGCTCCGTATTGCCGTCAATCCTCGTCGCTTCGAGGCGTAGACCCGGCGCCTGCGCGCGCACGTGCGCCAGCAATCGCGGAAGCAGCGTTATGTGGCTGGCGTCGGTCATGCAGATACGGAACCGCCGCTTCGCGGTGGCTGGATCGAACGCGATCTCCCAGGCAGCGAAGCGTCGCAACGATTCGAGAATCTCCCGGCACGGACCGATCAGCGCATCGGCTTGCGGCGTCGGCGCCATACCGCCCGATGTACGTATGAACAAGGGGTCCTGTAGATGCTCCCGCAAACGCCCGAGCCAGATGCTGATCGTCGGCTGACTTTGTCCGAGCTGCTCGGCCACACGCGTGACGCTGCGGGCGTCGTACAGAAGGTCGAAAAGCTGCAGCAGTTTCAGATCAGGAAGTTCGGTCGAGTTCATAGGATTATTGCCCTCCGCAATGACGTCATTGTATTCATTGCATTGCCGATATGAGCGTCGGCCCGTATCGTGGTCTCCATGTTGAGGAGACGGCAGTGAAGATTGCGATTCTGGGTGCGGGGGCGCTGGGCTGCGCCATTGGCGCGGCGCTGACCGAAGGCGGCAACGAGGTCTGGTTGCTGAACCGTTCGGTGGTGCATGTGGAGGCGATGAGGTGTGACGGACTACAGGTGGACGATGCGGATGGTTCCCGTCGCGTGAAGGTCCGCGCGGCGACACAGGCGGCCGAAGCCGGTGTCGTCGATCTGGTCGTCGTGCTGGTCAAATCGTTTCACACCGATGCCGCGATGCGCGGCGCACTGGAGCTGATCGGACCCGAAACGCTGGTCCTGTCGTTGCAGAACGGCCTGGGGCACGAAGATGTGCTCGCCGGCATCGTGGGACGCGAACGCGTGCTGGCTGGCAAAACGTACGTTGGCGGCGTGATGCGCAACCCGGGCCACATCGAGTCAGGCGTCGCCGGCAAGTCCACCTACATCGGCGAACTCGACGGCCGGATTACCTCCCGCGCGACGGCGCTCGCCGACACCTTCAACGCTGCCGGACTGGCCACCACGGTCAGCGACAACATCGTCGGCACGATGTGGGACAAGCTGCTGGTCAATGTCGCGACTGGCGCGCTGACCGGCATCACCGGCCTGACGTACGGCCAACTCTACGACGAAGCGCTTCTGAAGACGACCGCGCTCGCAGCGGTCGCCGAGGCGATGGCGGTCGCTCGCGCCGCCGGTGTGAAGCTCTCCACCACTAATCCCGAACGCCCGTGGACGCTCGCCGGAGAAGGACTCTCCCCTGCCTTCAAGACCTCGATGTTGCAAAGCCTCGAGAAGGGCTCCATCACCGAAATCGACTTTATCAACGGCGCGGTCGTGTGCTGGGGACAACGGCACGGCGTGCCGACCCCGGTCAACGCGACGCTGGTGGCCTGCATCAAGGGCATCGAGCGCGCCATGACCGACCGACAACATTGGGAGACAACCGTATGAACGGCAGCAAGGCCTATCTGGAGCACGTCGCCATCTGGGTAAAAGATATTCAGTGGCATATCCGTTTTTTCGAAGACGTGCTCGGCATGACGATGCGCGAGGTCGACGGCACTGTCGACGAACCCCGGCAGTACTGGACGCTCGGCGGTCTGCAATTCATCCATAACCCCAACCATGATGCGCCTGAAGGCCGGCTCGGCCATCTCGGCGTGATGTGCGAAGACATGGAGGCGGCGCTCGCCGCCGCGCATCGATACGAAGTCAGCGAAATGCCGCAGGGACGCAACTGGTTGCGCCTGCCGGACGGACTCGCCGTCGAACTGATTCAGGCCAGGCCCGCCTCGTGCGTGGCGCGGGCACTGGACATCAATCCGCGCGCGGAGGTGTGACATGACGATCGTCGATAAATACTGGGACGATGCCCGCGAAGGCGACGAATGCGTGAGCCCGACTTACACGGTGACCAAAGAACGCATTCTGGCCTACGCCGATCTCACTGGCGATCACACGCCGGTCCACGTAGACGAGGCATACGCGAACGCGAGCCACTTCGGCTCGATCGTCGCACACGGTCTGTTTGGCTTGTCTATCGCCGATGGTCTCAAGACCCAAAGCACTTATCGCTTCCTGCCCGGCATGTCGCTCGGCTGGACGTGGGATTTCAACCTGCCGATCAAGGTCAACGATTTGCTACACGTGAAATTCCGCGTGGGCGCGATGCGCGCGAGCAAAAGCCGTCCAGACTGGGGCATCGTCGTGCTGCCCTCCGATCTGATCAATCAGGATGGCCAGGTTGTCCAGCACGGCGAACATCGTCTGATGGTGCCGCGCCGGCCGGGAGCGTTCTGATGCAAGCCCGTCCTCTCGAAGGTATTCGCGTCGTCGACTACAGCCATTTTCTGGCTGGCCCGTACGTCGGGCGCTGCCTCGCAGCGCTCGGCGCCGAAGTCATCAAGGTCGAACGTCCGGTCAGCGGCGATGCTGGACGTCAGCACGCCACCGTGCTCGATGATGAGCAAAGCGGCTACTTCCTGCAGCTCAACATGGGCAAACGCGGTGTTAGCGTCAACATGAAAGACTCGCGCGGCAAGGAATTCATGCAGCGCCTGTGCGACTCGGCGGACGTGTTTGTCGAAAACTATCGGCCCGGCGCGTTGAACAAGCTCGGGCTCGGCTATGACGAGCTGTCCGCGCGCAATCCGGGCCTCGTCTACTGCTCGATCTCGGCATATGGCCATACGGGACCGGACGCGCATCGCGCCGGCTTCGGCCTGATTGCCGAAGCCAAGAGCGGGATCATGCAGATGATCGGCAATCCCGGCGAGCCGCCGCCGCTGATGCGCATCTCGCTCGGCGACATGTACACCGGCATTCACGCGGTGGCGGCGATCAACGCAGCGCTACTCGGTCGCGCAAAGAGCGGCCGGGGCCAGCACATCGATATGGCGCTATACGACACGCTGGTGTCGATGCACGAATACGCGGTGCAGTGCTACACGATGCAAGGCATCGTCCCCGAACAGACCGGCCACGACATGCCGACGTCGACGCTCTACGGCGTGTTCCGTGCCGCTGATGGCGACCTTGTGATCGCCGCGCAAGTAGACGATGCGTGGAAGCGTTTCGCAGCGCTGATCGAAGCGCATGGCGGCCCGGCTGGCTTCGGCACCGACACGCGTTTTCACACCCTCGCGGGACGCAATACGAACCGGTTGGAGATTCTGTCCATCGTGAAGCCTTGGGTGGCCAACCAGCCGGTCGCACAGGTGCTGGACCTGCTCGATGGCATTGACGTGCCTTGTGCGAAGGTGCAACGCATCGACGAAGTGCTCACCGATCCGCAGATCGTCGCGCGAGGCATGGTCGTCGAGCAGGAGCACCCGCGTTACGGGAAGTTGCGTCTGCCGAACCTGCCGTTCCGGTTCTCCGATTGTGACACGACGATTCGCGAGGTCGCGCCCGATCTCGGTCAACACAACGCGGAAGTCGCGCAGTCGTTGGGCTTCAGCATCGCCGAAATCGACGCAATGCAAACCGATGGTGTGCTGTATTCAAAGCTGAGGCCGTAATGACTGACCAGTACGCCGTGATCGGCAATCCAATCGGCCATACGAAATCTCCACTGATTCACGGCCTATTTGCGCAAGAGACACAGCAGGACATGTCCTATACGGCCATCGAGGGTCCAGTCGAGCCGCAGGATGCCTTCGCCGGGACCGTCCATGCGTTCGTCGCGGCCGGTGGCAAGGGCATGAACGTGACCGCGCCGTTCAAGCTGAAGGCGTTCGCGATCGCCGATGAGCGCAGCGAGCGCGCCGCACTAGCTGGCGCGGCCAACGCGCTGAGCTTCAAGGATGGCCGGATCGTTGCCGAGAACTTCGACGGTGTCGGCCTGGTGCGCGACATCGAAGTCAACCTGAGCCTGCCGATGGCCGGCAAGCGCATACTGGTTCTTGGCGCGGGGGGCGCAGTGCGTGGCGCATTGCTACCGTTCATTGCGGCGCGCCCTGGTGAACTGGTCATCGCAAACAGGGACGTCTCCAAGGTAAAGGCGCTGGTAGCGCAAGTCGCGGCCGGAAGTCCCCTGGTCGCCTGCGGCTACGGCGAGCTTGAAACGATGGGACGCTTCGACCTGGTGGTCAATGCGACATCGGCCAGCCTCACCGGCGAGTTGCCGCCGGTTCCGCCGAGCGTTTTCAGCCCCGCCGGTGTGGCTTATGAACTCGCCTATGGCAAGCGACTAACGCCCTTCCTGCGGCTGGCCCGCAATGCGGGCGTGCTGGGTATCGCAGACGGTGTTGGCATGCTGGTCGAGCAGGCAGCAGAAGCATTCGCCTGGTGGCGCGGCGTACGACCCCAGACCCATGCCGTAATCGACAGGCTTACCGTTCCGCTCGATTGACCTTGAACCGGGACCACATCGGGAAAAGACGCGCCTATGAACCTTTTCTGTCCCCCAAGACAATTTTGTGGATATTAGCCGGATACACCCAGTCGCGGGCCTGCCGCTCGATAAGATCCATAAATGCCGGTGGGCCACTGCAGTAGATCTGAGTGTTCGCATGTGCCGGGCTCATCGCGTGCGAAGTGGTCTGCTCCAATCGGTCAGCATTCAAGCCAAAATGGTGATGGACCCCACCTTCCCTTTTAAGCGCGTCGAGTTCTTTCCGAAAGACCGCACGTTCTGGTGATCGAGCGAAGTTGTGCAGCTCGAATTTTTGACCTGCCAAGGCAAGCCGATTCGCGATTCCCGCTATCGATGCGGCGCCAACGCCTCCAGCAAAAAGAATAGATCGTGTGCTATCGTCTAAAACAACCGTAGGACTCCGTGGCGTTACGATGAACGCCTCGTCTCCTTGACTCAGTGAGATGTCCGCCGTTTCTGCGTCCGTATCGTCATCATCCTGTCGCACAGCGATCACATATGCGCTCGGCCGGGACGTAAAACAGCACAGCGGATATATTCTTTCCTTGCAGATGACGTTGTCCCGAACAAGGGTGATGCAAGCGCCATCGTCAAACGACGGAAGCTCCGATCGGGACCTGGTTTGAAGTTCGACGGCATGGTAACTCTCGGCAAGTTGCCATTTCCGTGTGATGATGACCGGGAGGAGGTTGTCGTGCATGTCTTCTCCAATAGGATCTTCGTCTTCCGAGATCGGGAGTTCGTCGATGTATGGATTGCATGAGATGGCCGGTCCGGGAAACTGTTCGAAGGACCGCTGAGTGTCAGATTCAGGTTAGGGCGAGAGAAATCCACCAGCAAGGCGTTCAACGCGCATACCACGTATACAACCATGCGGATAAAGGGTGGCCGTTGGCTGGTTTTCACCTTTCGCTTAGTTCAACCGCGCCTCAGGCGCCAAAGTGTGAGTGCACCGTGAACCTCGAATGCGGCCACACCTTCTCTTTCAGCCCTGACGGCGAACACTTCCTGCTCGACGGCGAGCCGTTCCAGATTCGCAGCAGCGAGATGCACCCGGCCCGCATCCCGCGCGAGTATTGGCAGCATCGAATCAGGATGGCCAAAGCGATGGGGATGAACTGCATCGCCTTGTACATCATGTGGAATTACCACGAGACACGTCCGGGCGTATTCGATTTCCGCAGCGGCAACCGCGATATCGAGGCCTTCATCCGGCTGTGCCAGTCCGAAGGAATGTGGGTGCTGCTACGCCCCGGGCCTTACGTCTGCGCCGAATGGGATATGGGAGGGCTCCCTTCCTACCTGTTGAGCGATCCGGAAGTCCAGTTGAGGACCGACTCGGCCACCGATGCTCGTTATATGGCGGCGGTGGCTCGCTACATCGAGGAACTGGTCCCACGTATTAAGCCGTTGCTGACCCAAAACGGCGGACCGATCCTGATGATCCAGATCGAAAATGAATTCGGTTCGTATGCGAGCAATCCGGCATACCTCGAAGAGCTCAGGCAGCTTTGGCTCAAAGGAGGTGTAACCGGGCCGTTCTACACCGAAGATGGCCTCCTGCAACTCGAACGCAATCGCACCACGGTAAGCGGTGGTGCGATTGCGTTGAGCAATGGCGATGCGGCGCAAATCGCAACCGTCCGCCGGGAATTCCCCGCGGTGCCCGCGATGGCCGGTGAGGTGTACCCAGGGTGGCTCACTCATTGGGGTGAACCGGGTTTCGCAGGGTTGAACTACGACCTCTCGCACACCTTGACCGCGTTCATGCAGTCGAAACGGTCGTTCAATCTGTATGTCATTCACGGCGGTACGAGCTTTGGTTTCTATGCCGGCGCGAACGTGGATGATTCAGGCAACTATCAGCCCGACATCACCAGCTACGACTATTCGGCGCCGATCAACGAGCAGGGCGCGGCGACACCGAAGTATATGAAGTACCGCGACATCATCGGCGGCTACCTGCCTGCGCCGTTGCCCGATGTCCCTGGCGCCATCGCCACGCTCGAATGCACAGGCGTCGATGCTTTGATGCCAACCCTCTACGCGTCGATCTGGGACAACCTGCCCGCGGCGCTGCCGCGCGAACAGAGCATCGATCCACAGTCCTTCGAGAGTTATGGTCAGGCGTTTGGCTTCGTGCTGTACCGCAAGCAGTTGCAAGAGTACGCGAGTGGTGTGCTGGATATCAGCAGTGTTCATGACTATGCGACCGTTTTCGTCGGCGAACGCTACGCGGGCGGCGTGTCGAGGGCGCAAATACCGCCGGAGTACGCACAGCCGCTCCACGTGATGCATCGCGCGCCACTCGCGCTACCTTCGACGTTGCCGGAGCTCGAGTCGAACCCAGGCAGCCCGGCATCGTTAGAGGTCCTCGTGGAGGGCATGGGGCGGGTCAACTTCGGCCCCGCGCTCGTCGACCGCAAAGGACTGGTCGATCCGGTCAGGATGAAAATCGCCGATGGGTCGCTCTCCGTGCTCAGGGACTGGGAAATCTTCCTGCTGCCGATGGATGAAACGTTTATCGCCAACCTGAAGGGAAGTTGCACGAACCCACTGAAGCCCGGGCTATTCTTCAAGGCAAGTTTGCGGCTGAATGAAGTCGGCGACACCTGGCTCGACATGGGCAACTGGACCAAGGGCGTCGTCTGGGTCAACGGGCACAATCTCGGACGCTACTGGAATATCGGTCCGCAAAGGCGCTTGTATTGCCCTGCGCCATGGCTCGTGCGAGGTGACAACGAGGTGCTGATCTTCGACTTGCACCAGATCAAGGCGAAGCCGGTGGAACTGGCGGATGCGTTGTCTTAGCGCGAACGACGTGGGTCGATGCCGGGCAAGCGGCCACAATCCGGCCACATCCACCTCACTACTCCGCTTCAGCGATCGGCAACAGTTCCAGCGTAAGCACTTCGAACGGCGCGAGCTGGACTTCCTGCGGCACATCAGCGTCTAGCAAAGCTGGAATATCGGAAGGCCCTTCACGCCAAATGCTACGCGCACTGAATCGCGCCGCCGCCGCTTCCGGCAACTCCAGGTGTCGCCGCAGATCCAGCGTGAAGCGTTGCGCGCGGCTGTGCGGATTGCGCAGCGTCACGATTGCCTTGTGCTGCGCCCACGCTGCCCAACCGTAGACCGCTAGCTGGTCAGGTGCCCCGCCGATCCAGTGGCTGTCGCGCAGTACATCGCCGTTTTCGCGCGCCCATCTGGCGGCCTCCGCGAGCACATCCCAGTCGGACTCGGTGAGCAGCGCTGGCGTAATGTATAGCTCCTGCAATTGCGTGCCGCTCCCGAAGTAGGAACGCACCTCGTTGGCGAAATCATCGCCTGCTGCCGTGTTCAGGCGCGGATTGCACTGCGCGAAGAGGATGCCGTGCAGCATCAGCGAATTGAGCGGGAAGAGCGGACTGCGCACCACGACGTTGTGGTACGTCTGCGCGTCGCGGTACGTAATCCAGCGCTCACGGTTAGTGCCGGTTCCGGCCAGATCGTCGTCCCTGCCACCGCGCCAGATGGAGTCTGCGTAACGCAACCAGAACGGCGACGGATGCGTCCCTGTAGTGAGATTGATGAAGGTATCCGGTTTGACCGCGCGGATGTGCTCGATGAGCTGGATCGCCGCGTCCCAATCGCTATCGAAGAGGCTGCCTGGAAACACCGTGTCGGCGTTGCCCGTACCGTCGAACTTGAACTGGTTGACGCCGTCCTCATCAAGCAAGGCCATCACGACTTCGTGAAAGCGTCGATAGTAACTCGGCCCCGATAGCGCGAGTCCGTTATCGATGACCTCATAGCCAGCGGCACGGCCGCGCGTCACGCGCTCCTGTTTCGGCGCTCCGTAGCCACCCCACGGGGACAGCCATATGCCGGGCGCGGCGCCGTATCGTGCTGCAGCGTCGCGCAGCGGAACGAAGCCATGCGGAAAATCCTTGCTGAAATGCCAGCTACCGCTAAGGTCGTCCCAGCCATCGTCGAACAGAAACGAATCGATCTGCACACCGCGCGCTTCATGCAACTCGCGGCCGATTGTTTCGATGCGCTCCAGCGCTTGCTGCTGTGTGTACGGCGTGAGGTAGCCGATATCGCCCCAACTGTTGTAGTGCAGAAACGGGCGATACGGGTGAGCCCGCTCCCGTTCCAGATAGGTGGCGAAGTCGCGCCGCAACTGGCCGTCGCGCACTACGCCGGCCACGGCGGAGTAGACCAGCGTCCTGTTCTTTTCCAGCGGCAATGCGCGTTGCAGAGTAAAGCTGACGCTGTCGCCGTCCACATGACTTTCCGCCAGCGGCAGCTCGAAGCCCAGATAGAAGTTGCCCGCGATGACAGGCGTGCCCTTCAGTTCGCTGCTAGCCTGTGCGTTAGCAGCACGCGCCTCCAGCAATGAAACGACGGCGATATTTTCGTCCCGAAGAAGCGCCGTAATCGCTAGCTGTTCGCGCAGGTATCGTGAGCCTTCGCGCTGCTCCACACTCCACTCCACCTTCAGACGGCCTTGAGCGTCGACGAGTGTGGCGCTCACGCGTCGGCCTGCGATTCGTTCGGCCAGGCGGGACGCGTGGGGGTTTGATGCGAGTGTGGTTTCGTTCAGCGGCGCAAGGATCCTCAACTCGGCCACGCCAACAGTACTTCCGTCATCGAGCAATAGCGCGAACGGCGTGACGATGGGCAGCGTGCGTTGCCCCGCGAAATCCATCAGTGAGAAATCCGCTAGCCGTTCGTCCCTGACGGTCCAGCGCAACGCGAGCGCGTCGTTACCGAATGAGCAGGCATCACCCGTCGTCTGGAACACGGGCATGCCGGCTTGCGTAGGCAAAGCATCGTTGGCGCGCATGGAGAGGCCTGTCTCGAGCAGGAGCAACGTCCATAGAGTACCGGCAACGGCCCAGCGCGTCCAAGCCCGCCGGAAAGAACCCCACTCCGCCCTAGTTCGCCAGAGCGTTCTGCTCAGGCGGCTCGAACATGTCGTCCTCGTCGACATCGCGCGTGGCGCCGAGCAAGCCTTCCGACTTGGCCACCACCGCGGTGGCGATGCTGTTGCCGATCACGTTGGTCGCCGTGCGGCCCATGTCGAGAAACTGGTCAATGCCGAGGATCAGCAGAACGCCGGCCTCGGGCAGCTTGAACATCGGCAGAACGGCAGCCACCACGACGATGGACGCCCGCGGCACACCGGCGATGCCCTTGCTCGTGATCATCAGCACCAGCAGCATGGTGATCTGCTCCGTCAGGCTGAGCTGGATGTTGTAGGCCTGGGCGATGAACAGCGACGCGAAGGCCGAGTACATCATCGAGCCGTCGAGGTTGAACGAGTAGCCGAGCGGCAGCACGAAGCCGGTGATCTTGTCGGGCACACCGAACTTCTTCAGTTGCTCCATGACCGAGGGATAGGCGGCCTCGCTGCTGGCGGTCGAGAAAGCCAGGATGGTTGGCTGCTTGACCAGCTTGAGCAGCGTAAATACGCGTGCGCCAAGGAACAGATAGCCCGCTCCGATCAATGCCGCCCACAGTACCAGCAGGGCCACGTAGAACTCGCCGATGAACCTGCCGTAGGTCACGAGCACGCCGATGCCCTGAACGGTGATCGCGGCGGCCACTGCCCCGAATACGCCGAGTGGGGCAAAGCGCATCACGAAGTCGGTAACGCGCAGCATCGTCTTGCCCAGGTCCTCGATCGGCGCGAGCAGATGCTGGCCGGCGCGGCCCTTGAACGACGCGATGGCGAAACCGAAGAACAGCGAGAAGACCAGAATCTGCAGAACCTCGTTCTGGGACATCGCCTCGAACACGCTCCTGGGGAAAACGTGGGTGACGAAGTCCTTCAGGTTCAGCGTGGAGGTCTGCAGATTGGTCGTGGCGGCGATGTCCGGCAGAGGCAGGTTAAGCGCGTGGCCCGGCTGCAGGACGTTCACGAACAGCATGCCGAACAGCAGCGATACCACCGAGGCGGAGATGAACCACCCCATTGCCTTGGCGCCCATGCGGCCGACCGCGGACGAGTCCCCCATACTGGCGATACCCCCCACCAGGGTCGCGAACACGAGCGGCGCGATGACCATTTTTATCAGACGCAGGAACACATCCGTGGCGATCGAGAAATAGCCGGCGATCGCCTTGGCGGCCTTTGCGTCGGGTGCGTTGATGTTGCAAAGGTAACCCACAGCAACACCCAGAACCATGGCGACCATGATCCACGTCGTAAGCTTGTTCGTCTTCATGAATTCCTGTCTCCGGCAACTGCGCTAGATCGTGGGTTGAGCATCAATCAATTAGTACCTGGGCAACGCGTCGTCTCCCGGCTCGACACCGGGCGCTTCATACGGCCAGATCGCTTACTGCTTCGGCGGCATATAAAGCGGCGTGGGCTGCGTGAGGACCTCTGGCTTGAGGATCTCGTCGAGTTGTTGCTCGGACAACAGCCCCCTCGCGAGCACGATGTCGTAGACGCGTCCGCCCGTGGCATGTGCCTCCATCGCGACGGATGTCGCGTTGGCGTAGCCGATGTACGGATTGAGTGCCGTCACGATGCCGATCGAGTTCTCGACCGACGCGCGCAAGTGCGCCTCGTTGGCGGTAATGCCTTTGACACAGCGCTCGGCGAGTGTCAGGCAGCCGTTGCGCAGGTGGGTCACGCTTTTGAACAGGCTGTGCGCGATGATCGGCTCGAACGCGTTCAACTGAAGCTGCCCAGCCTCGGCCGCGAAACTCACGGTGACGTCGTTGCCGATGACCTCGAACGCAATCTGGTTCACGACCTCGGGAATGACCGGGTTGACCTTCCCCGGCATGATGCTCGAGCCAGCCTGCATGGGCGGAAGGTTGATTTCCCCAAGACCCGCACGGGGACCGCTGGAGAGCAGGCGCAAGTCGTTGCAGGTTTTTGACAGCTTGACTGCCACGCGCTTGAGCACGCCGGACAACTGAACGAAAGCGCCACAGTCCTGCGTCGCTTCGATGAGGTTGGGCGCCGTGACAAGCGGAATACCCGTGATTTCCTTGAGATGCTTCAGGATCAGCGGTGCGTAATCGGGATGCGCGGTAATGCCCGTTCCGATCGCCGTCGCGCCCATGTTGATTTCACAGATCAGCAGCGCCGCCTCCCGCAGCCGCTCCTCATCCTCTCCGAGCATCACGGCGTAGGTGCTGAACTCCTGGCCGAGCGTCATCGGCACCGCGTCCTGCAATTGCGTACGTCCCATCTTCAGAACGTCCTTGAACTCCACCGACTTTGCTTCGAAAGCGCGCCGCAAGACGGCCATCGCGTCGATGAGACTCAGAATGCCGAACCATGTCGCGACTTTCAGGGCCGAAGGGTACACATCGTTGGTGCTCTGGCCAATGTTGACCTGCTCATTCGGGTGCAAATACTGGTATTCGCCTTTCTTCTTCCCCAACAGTTCGAGCGCGCGGTTGGCGATCACCTCGTTCGCATTCATGTTGGTCGATGTCCCGGCGCCGCCCTGAATGACGTCGACTACAAACTGATCATGCAACTTGCCTTCCAGCAATTCAGCGCAGGCACCGACGATGGCGTCACAACGCGTCGCGTCGAGCAGACCCAGCTCATGATTCGCCTGTGCGGCGGCCTGTTTGATGCAAGCCAGTGCCTTGATCAACTCCGGGTACACCGAGATCGGCGAACCGGTAATCGGGAAATTTTCCAGCGCGCGTAGCGTGTGAACCCCATAGTAGACGTGAGCGGGAACGTCACGATCGCCAAGCAGATCATGTTCGGTTCTAAAGGAAATTTCAGCAGCCATGGACATGCTCCTCGCGCGGGATGGAGGTTGAAGACACCCTTGCACCTATATGGAGGAAACAAAAATCCAGCGCGACCGTCATGCTAATTTTTCATGACGCGCGCCAGTCCACGCATAGGTCAGCCGGGTTTGTCGGAAATTACATGATGGCGAAACCGAAATCAGGCAGAATTCGAACACGAATGCCGGTTTGTGACGCGGCCGGTGACATCCAAAACAGGTTTCCGATCTTGAGGCAAACGATGAGCACCCAGCAACCGACGATCATCTACACCCTGACCGACGAGGCCCCGCTGCTAGCGACCAGCGCCTTCCTGCCCGTCGTCCGCACGTTCACCGCGGCGGCCGGCATCGACGTCACCACCAGCGACATCTCTCTCGCGGGCCGCATCCTGGGCGAGTTCCCCGAATTTCTGACCGAGGCGCAACGGGTGCCCGACAGCCTGTCCGAACTCGGCCGCCTCACCCTCCTGCCCGACACCAATATCATCAAGCTGCCCAACATCAGCGCCTCAGTCCATCAACTGGTCGGCGCGATCAAGGAGCTGCAGGCCAAGGGCTACGCGGTGCCGGATTTCCCTGAAGAGCCGAAAACCGACGTTGAGAAAGCCATCCGCCAACGCTATTCCAGGTGCCTGGGCAGCGCTGTCAATCCGGTACTGCGCGAGGGCAACTCGGACCGCCGCGCGCCCGCCGCCGTAAAAAACTATGCCCGCAAGAACCCGCACAGCATGGGCGAGTGGAGCATGGCTTCGCGCACCCACGTGGCTCACATGAAGCACGGCGACTTCTACCATGGCGAAAAGTCCATGACGGTAGACCACGCCCGCGACGTGAAGATGGAATTGCTGACACAAAGCGGTAAAGCCATTGTGCTCAAGCCCAAGGTGTCGCTGCTGGACGGCGAGATCATCGACAGCATGTTCATGAGCAAGAAGGCGCTGTGCGACTTCTACGAAGAGCAGATGGAAGACGCCCGCAAAACCGGCGTCATGCTATCGCTACACGTCAAGGCGACGATGATGAAGGTTTCGCACCCCATCGTCTTCGGCCACGCGGTGAAGATTTTCTACAAGGAAGCCTTCGAGAAGCACGGCAAGCTGTTCGACGAACTGGGTGTGAACGTCAACAACGGCCTCGTCAACCTGTACGACAAGCTGGAAAGCCTGCCCAGCTCGAAGCGCGAAGAAATCATCCGCGATATGCACGCCTGCCACGAGCATCGCCCCGAACTGGCGATGGTGGACTCGGCCAAGGGTATCTCCAACCTGCATGCGCCCAACGACGTGATCGTGGACGCCTCGATGCCGGCCATGATCCGCATCGGCGGCAAGATGTGGGGCGCCGACGGCCGTCCGAAGGACACCAAGGCCGTGATCCCGGAGAGCACGTTCGCCCGCATCTACCAGGAGATCATCAACTTCTGCAAAACCAACGGCAACTTCGACCCCGTCACGATGGGCACGGTCCCCAATGTCGGGTTGATGGCCCAGCAGGCCGAGGAATACGGCTCGCACGACAAGACCTTTGAAGTTCCGGAAGCGGGCGAAGCCCGCATCGTCGACCTCGCCACCGGCGAAGTGCTGCTCACGCAGAACGTTGAAGAAGGCGACATCTGGCGCATGTGCCAGGTCAAGGACGCGCCGATCCGCGACTGGGTCAAGCTGGCCGTCACGCGCGCCCGCAACTCCGGCATGCCGGCCATCTTCTGGCTGGACCCGTACCGCCCGCACGAAGCCGAGGTGATCAAGAAGGTTGAGACCTACCTCAAGGATCACGACACCACGGGCCTGGACATTCAGATCATGTCGCAGGTGCGCGCCATGCGTTACACGCTGGAGCGCGTCATTCGCGGCCTCGATACCATCTCGGTCACGGGCAACATCCTGCGCGACTACCTCACCGACCTGTTCCCTATCATGGAGCTTGGCACGAGTGCCAAAATGCTATCCATCGTTCCCCTGATGGCAGGCGGCGGTATGTACGAAACAGGTGCCGGCGGCTCGGCGCCCAAGCATGTCAAGCAACTCGTGGAAGAAAACCATCTGCGCTGGGATTCGCTGGGTGAATTCCTGGCGCTCGCCGTGTCACTGGAAGAGTTGGGCATCAAGACCGACAACGACAAGGCAAGAATTCTGGCTAAAACGCTGGATGCCGCCACGGGCAAACTGCTGGACAACAACAAAAACCCGTCGCCCAAGACCGGTCAGTTGGACAACCGCGGCAGCCAGTTTTATCTCGCCCTGTACTGGGCTCAGGAATTGGCGGCGCAAACCGACAGCGCAGCGCTCGCCGCACAATTTGCCCCGCTGGCCAAGCAACTGACTGACAACGAGCAGACCATCGTGGACGAATTGTCAGCCGTGCAAGGCAAACCGGCAGACATCGGTGGCTACTACCGGCCTGACGCCGAAATGCTGGCCGACGTCATGCGTCCGAGCAAGACGCTGAACGCTGCACTGGCGGCTACGCAGGGTTAAGAGGGTCCGGTCGCCCTGTCAATCAGGGCGACTCGACGGATAGATGTGCCGGTAACCCGGCGGACTATTTTCGACCGATCAGCACGCCGACACCCAAGGCCACACCGGCCGTCGTCCACGGACGGTCATGCGCATAGTCGTTGGCAGCCCGAGCAGACTTGCGCCCCGTCTCGATGACGATGACCTGCGCATCGGCCGCCTTCTGTTTCGCACGCTTAAGACGCGCGCGCACCTTGCCGGACACCGGCTCCGCGTCCACGCTGGAAGCGTGTGCGACGTCTTCCGACGAGCCATTGATGTCGCTCACTGCGCTACCGAAATTTGACATACTGCCTCCCTGCAAGCGTGGTTAAGAACATCTACGCATCCCTCATCAGCGCGACGGCTGATGAGGCGTTACATCGGTCCGTCAGCTTTGACTCTGACTCTGGCTTTGACCCTGGACCGGCAAAACGCTGAGTTCGACAGTCAGCGTCTCAGCACCCTGCCCGGTGCGAATACCGGATACGGGCATCGCGTCGCGATAGTCGAGGCCGGTGGCGACGCGCACATAGCGCTCGTCCGGACACGTATTGTTGGCCGCATCGAAGCCGACCCAACCGAGTCCGTCGAGATACGCCTCCGCCCATGCGTGGCTCGCCGCCTGCATCGCGACACCGTCCATCAGCAGATAGCCCGAGACGTAGCGGGCCGGGATGTGGAGCGCTCGCGCCACGGCGATAAAAACGTGCGCGTGGTCCTGACAGACCCCGTGGTGGTTGAGCAAAGCCGTCTCTGCATCCGTGCTCACGTCGGTCATGCCGGGCTGATATGCGATCCGGTCGTGGATCGTATTCATCAACGCATGCAGCGACTGGAGCGGCGCGTCTTCGGTGCGCAGGTCAGCGGCAAGCGCCTTGATTCGTTCGCCGGCCCGCGTCAGCGGCGTCTCCCGCTCGAAGACCCAGGGCGGGGCAAGGCCATCGACCACGCCGAAGATCCCGGCCCGGTCCTCCGTGTCGACCGTTCCCTGCGCCACGATGACGATCTCGCGCTTGTTGCGCTCGTGCCGCACGAAATCGACACGGTTACCCAGACCGTCCACGTAAGAGACGTTCGGCTCGACGCCGTCGACCGTGACCTGCCAGTCGATCACCGTCTGCCCGGGGCACGACTGCGGACGCAACCTCAGACGCTGCAACGCGTAAGGGACCGGCTGATCGTACTGATAGTGCGATGTGTGGCGAATAGCGATACGCATGGCCGGTCTCAATCGAAGTTGTAGGTTTCGGCGATTTCAAAACCAAGCCGGTTGTTCTGCCCAATGAAGCCCTCGAGAAACTCGTGCAGGCCCTGCGCAAAGATCTGCTTGACCGTGTTGTCCCGAAGCGTGGCGAGCGTGATGTCGGCGGTCTTGTGGCAGGCATGGGTGAAACCATAGTCTTGCGCCAGATACGCGAGGTTCTCGACGATGTTCAGATAGCAGAAGTTCAGCGAGCGCGGCATGCGGCCGTTGAGGATCAGATAGTCGGCGATATTGGTCGGCTTGTACTGGACGTCGTAGACCCAGCGGTAGGATCGATGCGCGTCGACCGAGCGCAGGATCGATTCCCACTGGTAGTTGTCGAGCGTCGTGCCCACATAGGACACCGCGGGCAGCAACAGGTGGTATTTGACGTCCAGAATGCGCGCGGTGTTGTCAGCGCGTTCGATGAACGTGCCGACGCGGGCGAAATCGAAAATCTCGTTTCGAAGCATCGTGCCGTGAAAGGTGCCGCGAATCAGCGCAGTCTGGCGCTTGATCTGATCGAGCACGACCGGCAGTTCACTCGCCGCCACCGGCTTTGCGAGCACGCGCCTGACCACCATCCACGCTTCGTTCACGCTCTCCCACGCTTCGCGGGTGAGCGCCGTGCGCACCATGCGGGCATTCGAGCGCGCCGCTTCGATGCACGACAGGACGCTCGACGGATTGTGGCCGTCGCGCAGCAGATAGTCGGAAACGGTGCCGGCGGTATAGGCGTCGTGTTTCTCCCGGAATCCCTCTTCCGTGCCGGAGGTCACCACCACGGACGACCAGGTTGCCTGCGCATCGGACGTTCGGGTCAGCGCCATACGCAGCCCGGCGTCGACTATCCGTGCGATGTTTTCCGCGCGTTCGATATAGCGGTGCATCCAGTAGAGTCCGTTTGCTGTGCGTCCGAGAAGCATGTCCTGTCCAACTCCAGTGTCTGTTCTTTTCCGTGTGCCAGCTCTGTATCAGGCTGGCGTTCTGTGAGGCTCGCCACCGGCCCTCAGTCGGCCCTCAGTCAGCCAATACCCAGGTGTCCTTGGTGCCGCCGCCCTGGCTCGAATTGACCACCAGCGAGCCTTCTTTCAAGGCGACGCGCGTCAGACCGCCCGGCGTGATGCGAATGCGGTCCGACACCAGCACAAAGGGCCGAAGATCCACGTGGCGCGGCGCGAGACCTTTTTCGGTCAGGATCGGTGTGGTCGACAGCGCCAGCGTTGGTTGCGCGATGTAGTTGTTCGGACGGGTTTTGAGCTTGGCTGCGAAATCTTCCCGCTCCTTCTTCGACGCGGCGGGCCCGACCAGCATGCCGTACCCACCCGACCCGTGGACTTCCTTCACCACCAGTTCTTCGAGATGATCCAGCACGTATTTCAGGCTGCCCGGCTCGGAACAGCGCCAGGTCGGCACGTTCTCCAGGATCGACTTGCGGCCCGTGTAGAACTCGACGATTTCCGGCATATAGGAATAGATCGCCTTGTCGTCGGCGATGCCGGTGCCCGGTGCGTTGGCGATCGTGATGTTGCCCGCGCGGTAAACGTCCATGATGCCGGCGACGCCAAGCACGGAATCGGGCCGGAAAGTCAGAGGATCGAGATAGGCGTCATCGAGCCGGCGATACAGCACGTCGATGGCGCGGAACCCTTCGGTTGTGCGCATGGCCACGCGGCCGTCCACGACCTGGAGATCGCTGCCCTCGACCAGATGAACCCCCATCTGGTCGGCGAGGAACGCATGCTCGTAGTACGCGGAGTTGTGGATGCCGGGCGTCAGCACCGCGATGGTCGGATTGTCCTGGTTGCCGCCGGGCGGACATACCGCGGCAAGCGACTCGCGCAGCAGTTGGGGATAGGCTTCGACCGGCCGCACCTTGACCTGCTGAAACAGCTCAGGGAAAAGCTGCATCATCGTCTCGCGGTTCTCCAACATGTAGGAGACACCGGAGGGTGTACGCGCATTGTCTTCCAGCACGTAGAACTGGTTTTCGGCGGTGCGCACGATGTCCACGCCGATGATGTGCGTGTAGACATTGCCCGGCGGCCGGAAGCCGATCATCTCCGGCAGAAAGGCCTCGTTCTGGGCGATCAGTTCCTTCGGGATACGCCCGGCGCGCACGATCTCCTGACGATGATAGATATCGTCGAGAAAGGCGTTGAGGGCGATCACGCGCTGTTCGATGCCTTGCGAAAGGCGCGTCCATTCCGAACCGGAAATGATGCGCGGGATGATGTCGAACGGAATCAGACGCTCGGCCGCCTCTTCTTCGCCGTACACGGCAAACGTAATGCCCGTCTTGCGGAACACGCTTTCCGCGTCATCCGCCTTCTGCGCGAGATTCGCAGGATGCTGCGTATCGAGCCATTGCTTTAGCAGTTCATAAGGCGCGCGGACCCCGTCAGCGGACGTCAGCATCTCATCGAATGGCTTCACTTCGGTTCTCCGTCGTTATTGCTGTTGTTGCTGTTGTTACTGTTGTTGTCGATGCAACAGGGAGGCGCTGCGCGCCGCCGCATTAGCCCGCATTAGCCCGCGTTGTCCTCGAGCACGCTCTGAGTCAGGGCGACCGACGGGATCGTCGGCTTCATCATCGCATGCGCGCGGCGGCGCACCCCGTACCAGCCGGCAACCAGGATCAGAGCCACGACCGGAATCGCGGCAACGGTCCACGTGCCGTTCGGATAGTCGAATGCCATCAGTACCAGCACCCCCACCAGAAACGCCAGTGTCAGCCAGGACGTCACCGGCGCGCCCGGCATTCTGAACGTCACCGGCTCAGCCTCACCACGGGCCACCGCCTGACGGAGCTTCATCTGGCAAACCACGATGAATCCCCAAGTGCTGAGAATACCGAGCGAGGCCACGTTGAGCACGATTTCGAACACGCTCGACGGCACGAAATAGTTCAGCACGACACCCACGATGTAGATCGCGACCGTGACCAGAATGCCGGCGTACGGCACCGACTGCGAGCTCATGCGGGACAGGAAATGCGGCGCGGAGCCGCCCATCGACAACGCACGCAACACCCGCCCGGTCGAATACAGCCCCGAGTTCAGGCTCGACAGCGCCGCCGACAGCACGACGACATTCATGACCGAGCCGACACCCGGCACGCCGAGCGCGGCGAAGAACGTGACGAACGGGCTCTGCCCCGCCTTGTAGGCACTCCACGGCAACAGACAGACCAGCAATACCACCGCGCCCACATAGAACACGGCGATGCGCCAGATCACGCTGTTGATGGCGCGCGGCAGCACCTTGCGCGCGTCCTTGCATTCGCCCGCAGCCGTGCCGACCAGCTCGACGCCGGCGAACGCGAACACGACGCCCTGCACGAGCACCAGCGCAGGCAGCAAACCATGCGGGAACAGCCCACCGTTCTCGCTGATCAGATGCACCCCCGTGGTGTGCCCGCCGACGTGCGTCCCGGTACCCAGAATGATCGAGCCGATCACGAGGAACAGCGAGATCGCGGCAACCTTGATGAGCGCGAACCAGAACTCCATTTCGGCAAACCATTTCACGCCGATCAGGTTCATCGCCGCGACGATGCATAGCGCAATCAGTGCGAAGATCCATTGCGGCACGGACGAGAACGCCGCCCAGTAATGCATGTACAGCGCGACGGCCGTGATGTCGACGATGCCGGTCATCGCCCAGTTCAGGAAGTACATCCAGCCGGCGACATACGAAGCTTTTTCACCGAGGAACTCCCGGGCGTACGACACGAAGCTGCCACTGCTCGGCCGATGCATCACCAGCTCACCCAGCGCGCGCAGGATCAGAAACGAGAAAACGCCACAGACAAGATAGACGACGGCAAGCGAAGGACCCGCTATTTGCAGGCGCGCGCCCGCGCCGAGAAAGAGGCCAGTGCCGATCGCGCCGCCAATGGCAATCATCTGAACCTGACGATTACCCAACGTTTTGTGATATCCCGCTTCGTGCGACTCCAGCCAGCTTTTCTTATCTACGTCGCCAGGGGATGCCGGGGAATTTGGGTTGTGCAGTGTGGACATAATCAGTTCAATCCTTTTAATGCGGGCACTTGACTTCGCAATCCCGGAGACATATACGGAAGGATGTATGCGCGATGGCGCATCGATTAAGCTGCAAATCAACAACGTAAATTTTTGAACAGTCGTTCGTTTTTAGCGCCGGACCAAGGGCAGTTTGTATCGGGTCACCGAGGGCAGGCAGACAAAAGGTATGTAGCCCAATTTATGGGGGCAACGCTCATGCATATTTCGACTAACACCTATCGAAAAAAAACATCGGTATTCTTGCAATGAGGAACGGTAGGCTAGCGTTGCCGCGTCGCACAGACGCGGTTGTCGATTGACCCAACACAAGTGATCAATATGGAAGCAAAGTGGTTGGAAGACTTTCTTAGCCTTTCGGATACGAAGAGTTTCTCCCGGTCGGCGCGCAGCCGGCATCTCACCCAGTCAGCTTTCAGTAGACGGATCGTGGCGCTCGAAACGTGGATGGGCACGAAGCTCGTCGATCGCAGCGTCAATCCGATCACCCTCACGCCCGCCGGCCGGATGTTTCGCAGTCTCGCGGCGGACATCCTGCGCAGCATGCATGCGGCACGCAACCTGGTGGGCGGGTACGAACAGTTCGCCGAAAACGACCATGTGGTTCATTTCGCGGTTGCCCATACACTCGTCTTTACGCTTTTTCCCGACTGGCTCAAGCGCCTGACCAGCGAGTTCGGCCACATCATGGCCCGGGTTCAGGCCGTCAACGTGCCCGAGGGTGTGCAACACCTCGTGGCAGGCGACTGCGACCTGCTGATTGGCTATCACCACCCGCAATTGCCGATCGCTCTCGATCCCAATCACTTTCCTTTCCTTACACTCGGTGTCGAGCGCATCGTGCCTGTCTCGGCAGCAGGCAGTGACGGCAAGCCTCTCTTCGAACTCCCTGGCAAGAGCAGCAGACCGCTGCCCCTGCTCGCCTACTCATCCGGTGCATTCCTTGGCAACGTTGTCGAAATGCTGTTGATGAACGCGACGGAACCGTACTCGCTGTTCCGCTGCTTTGAGACCCACATGTCAGAGGCGTTAAAAGGCATGGTTGTAGCCGGCCACGGAATCGGCTGGCTTCCGGAAAGCTGTATCGCCAAAGAGTTAAGCGAAGGAAATCTGGTTCGCGCTGGCTCGGACATCTGGGCGACTGAGTTGGAGATACGCCTGTACCGCCCGGTCAAGGAGCGGGGCCAGGCGGCAGAACAGCTTTGGGCTTTCATCAGCTCCCAGTTGATTGAGCCGCGGGTGGATCGGTTACCAGACATCCTGACCGCGGCGTGAGGCCAGTCGGTGCGCAGCTATAAGGCGAGCTTGGCCAATTCACCATAAGCGCGATGTAGCCACACTTTGACGCGTTGCCGCTCAAGCATGCCCAAGCCTGCGGCGGCGCGATCATGATGATTGATGGCTGCCCAAAAGCTTGCGCTTTGCCGATCGATCTTCTGCATCGTCGCGTCGGGCAGCCGGCGCAGCGTGATCACGCTCGCGCCGAGCGCTTCAGCACGCGCGAGTTCACCGGATGCGTCCAGGATCTCGAAGCGGTCACCGCGAAGTTCGTTCAATACGATCACCAGCTTGATTCGTCCACCAAACTGGTCGAGCCACTGTCGCAGCAGATCGACCGAATCGCGTCCTGCGTCCATGACGTGCCACCAGGTCAGCGTTAGACCGTGCTCTTCGGCAAGACCGATGACGTCCGCATCGTCCAGCCATTGTCCGAGAGACTGCTGCGTTTGAGCGGCAAGATCGACCAGAACACGCCGCTGCGGATCTTCGAGTGCATGTTCGATAATGGGATCCAGGCTGTCGTGCTGATCGAGTACTGCCGGAGCTGCAAAATCGGCATAGAAGCGCAACAAGGCGCCATGTGATTTGTCGGTGTCAAAACCGACGAACTGAATACTCTCGTCGATAAAATACTGGGCCAAAACGCGGGCGACCAGCGATTTGCCGACGCCGCCCTTCTCGCCGCCAATAAAGTGGATGAAGCTCATCTGTGCAGATCCTTGGTTATGAAGCCGGCTGGGTTGAAAACAAAAAATACCAGATCTAAAAGGCGGAACTGCGACTTAGTCTACAGAGGATTTCCCATTTCCCCCTCCAAGGGAGTACCTCTTCGCGCCGCTTGCCCCACCGATATTGGCCGGTGAATGTCGCCAGAGTGACAACACCTCTGGAGAGCCGAACGTGAGTTCCGTAAATGATGCAGGTCAGGAGCTTCATCTTGCCGCGCCGATAGACGCAACAGGACTTCATAGAAAGATCGGCTGGGCAGGCGCATTCTGGGTAGCCAGCGGCGTACCGGCGCTGGTGCTGTTCTCGATCGGCTCGATTGCGGCGACCGTCGGCAAGCCGTCGTGGATCATCTGGGCGATTTCGATCTGTTTCGGCTTCATCCAGTCCTTTTCCTATGCTGAGATCGCCGGGCTGTTTCCGCACAAGTCCGGCGGCGCATCGGTGTATGGCGCGGTCGCCTGGGTGCGCTACAGCAAGCTGCTCGCTCCGCTCTCCGTGTGGTGCAACTGGTTCGCGTGGTCGCCGGTATTGGCGATCGGCTCGGGCCTCGGCGCAGGCTACGTGCTGAACATGTTGTTCCCGGCGACCGCCGCAATCAACACCTGGCAAATCACGCTGGTCGATCTGGGTTGGTTGTCGAGCGGCCTGAGTCTGCGAGTCAATGCCACTTTCGTGATCGGTGCCGCGATTCTGCTGACAACCTTCGCGATCCAGCACCGCGGCATCCTTCAAGCCGCGCGGCTCCAGATGATTCTCGCGATCTCCGCACTGCTGCCGCTCCTGTTGGTCGGCGTCTACCCGCTGCTGACGGGCGATCTGCCAATGCACAATCTTTTCCCGCTCTATCCGCTGGCAAAAGACGCCGGCGGCCGCGTGATAGACGGCACGTGGAATCTGAGCGGTATCGAACTGATGGCCGGCGGACTCTTTATCGCGGCCTGGTCCACCTACGGATTCGAAACGGCAGTCTGTTATACACGCGAATTCAAGGACCCGCGCCGCGACACGGTCAAGGCGATTGTCTATTCCGGACTCCTGTGCCTCGTGTTCTTTACGCTAGTCCCACTCGCGTTCCAGGGCGCCCTCGGTCTCGGCCAACTCGTCTCGCCCGAGGTCAAGGATGCCGCTGGCAATGTGACGCAACCCGCTGTCTATGACGGCATTCTTTCGCCTGGCATCTACAGCGGCATGGGTGTTTCCGAAGCGATGGCGAAAATCGTGCATGCCGGCAACTGGGGTGAATTCATTCTGAAGCCCATGCTGGTGTTCGCGCTCGTACTCGCCATCATGACCTCGATGGCGGGCTCGTCGCGCACGCTCTACCAGGCTTCCGTCGACGGCTGGCTGCCCAAATATCTTTCGCACGTCAACCACAACGGCGCACCGACCCGCGCGATGTGGACCGACCTCGTATTCAATCTCGTGCTGCTGCTGATGTCCGACTACGTCGTCGTACTCGCGATGTCGAATGTCGGCTACATCATCTTCAACTTCCTGAATCTCAATGCCGCGTGGATCCATCGGCTCGACCGGCCAACCTGGGAGCGCCCTTTCAAAGCGCCAAAATGGGTACTCGGCGCCGGCGCCGTGTTGTCGTTCGTCAATCTCGCACTGATGGGACTGGGTGCGGATGTATGGGGCAAGGGCACGCTGATTTCGGGCATCGTCTTCTCGGCGCTGATCGTGCCGGTGTTCATCTGGCGCCACTACGTGACTGACAAAGGCCGCTTCCCGGACGCAATGCTGGACGACATGGATCTTTCGAACGCCAGTACCAAACGGCGCGCGGGTTTCCTGCCGTATGCGGCGTTAGTGCTCGGCGTGGTAGTCGTCTTCGTGAGCCACTGGATCACGACCTGATTGCGCGCGTTGCTCTGAAGACCGAACGCCCGTGTTGCGCGAATCTCCGCGCAACACGGGCGAAGTTCATCGCACGGCAAAGATCGCGCCTTCGATACCCAGCACCTCGCTGCTGGCCGAATAAATACCGATGCCGCGCTCCCATACGTTTCTCACATCGCCATTCGCGCCGCGAATGCGATAACGCAGTTCGAACGGCCTGCGATCCGCCAGTGCTTCCTGCACGCCACGCCAGACGTAATCGACGTCGTCCGGCACGATCAACTGGCTGTAGCTATGTTCGTGACTGTCGACAAACCAGGCGGCCGGATAGCCCGTCAACTCTTCGCAGCCGTCGCTGACGAATTCCATTGACCACGATGGATTGTTGCGGCCGCGATAAATCAATCCCGGTACGCCGTTCAGGAGTCCCATCGCACTACGCAACCTGGCTTCGATTGAAGTCTCCTGACGCTTTTGCGCCGTGGTGTCGAACGCGGAGATAAAGAAGGCGTCTTCGTGCCGGCGACATGCCACCTCCAACCAGCGAAGCTGACCGCGAGGATGAACGAAGCGTATCCGCTCGCGGCTACAGACGCCGGTTTCGTTACGCAGCCGCGCCAGCATCTCGCGCCAGATCAGGCGATCCTCCGGATGGACATATGCGGCCATCTCGACGCCCACGGCGCCTGCATCCATCAGTTCGGACCATGCAGCGTTAGCGCTGCGAATGCTGCCCTCGTTATCCACTTGAAGCAACGCGACCGGATAGGCATCGAGGTTCATCGCGGCTGCGGCGAATTCGCTTACAACAGCATTGTCTTGCATTCGTTTACGCCTTCATCATTGACGCGTAAGAGCATCGCGGTGAACCCACGCTGCCAGTTCGAGCCGGGAACGCAAATTCAGCTTGCGCAGCAGATTCTTTACATAGACCTTAACGGTGCCATCGCTGATGCCCAATTGCCGGGCGATCTGCTTGTTGCTCATGCCTTCCGAAATGAGCGCCAGTGTCTGCGCTTCACGCTCGGTCAGTTCGACCCGGCGAGCGCCTCCTTCACCTTCGGGACCATCGTCGTCTTTCGCAAGCAGGGTGACCAGACAATCGTCCAGCACGATCACGCCCTGCACGCAGTTGCGTATGTATAAGCGCAGATCGTCGGGCTCGGTTTCCTTCAGCATATAGCCGTCGGCACCGAGACGAAGCGCGCTCAATAACTCCTTGCGATCGAGCGAAGCGGTCAGCACGACTTTGCGGCTCTCGATCTCGAGCTGGCCCAATTCATCGAGCACATGCAAGCCGCCGAGTCCCGGCATGTGAAGATCGATCAGGATCAGGCCGGGTCGTAACTGCTCCGCGAGCGCAATGCCCTGCCGGCCGCTGGAAGCTTCGCCGACTACCTGAAACTCCCCGGTCGAGTTGAAGTACTCGGCGAGGCCACGCCTGAACAGCGGATGGTCGTCAATCAGAAGCAACGTCGTCGGACCCATCAAGGAACTCCTTTCTGGCATCGTCATTCGGGACAAGCAGGCGCACCCGCGTGCCATTCGGCTGCACATTCTCGATTGCAACTTGCGCGCCTATCGCACGCGCCCGCTCGCGCATGATCTCCAAGCCATAGTGATTTTCCTCTACCGATGCGGGCCGCAATCCGAGCCCGTCGTCAGTCACGGTCACACACAAAGCGCCTGCGGGGTCGTCTATCACTTCAATCCGCGCATGTCTTGCATGCGCGTGGCGGACCACATTCGACAACGCTTCGCGCACGATCTGCAATGCGTGCAGCGCGACATCCGGCGCGAGTTCGATTTCCGGCATGCGGTTATCCAGTTCGAAGACCACGTTGCAGCGACGCGAAAATTCATCGACGGAATCAGCCAGCGCCTGGCGCCACGAGCGCCCTTCGAGCGTCAGGCGCGCACCGGTGATCAACTGGCGAACGTCGCGCTGCAACCGCGTCATCGTGGTCCGCAATTCCGCGAGCAGCGGTTCGGCGGCCTCGGGATTGCGCACCTGCTGTTGCACACGGCTGACGAGAAACGACATGAAGCCCAGTTGCTGTGCGACCGAATCGTGAAGCTCACGGATAAGCGCACGGGTGCCCGCGTCGCAATCGACCTCGCCGCCCCCATCCACCAGTTGCGTGGATGCATCGCGCTGCACCAGGGTCCGGGTCACCGCCATCCAGGCCACCCCACGGGAAAAGCGATCTTAGAGGCAAGAAACGTGCCGTTTGCGGCACTACTCCTTTGGGCATACCTCGTTATCAGGATTGAACGGTGTTTCCCTTTAAGAAACTATTTTGCTTGTGGGGAACGCCGCTTTTCGGGTGTTTTATCCGTCAGACCAGCGATTCGCAACGCACTCGAATGGAGCACACGCCCCGTTTTAGTTCAGATGCAAATGCACACGTTTGAAGCGAAACATGATCCACGTGCTTGACCCGCATCGACAGAACCGGCGACTAAAGACATGACACTGACGCACGATAGAACACCAGGCTCGCCTCCGAGTCTTCCGCGATATCAGGCGCTCCGGATATGTGAGGATGCGCGCCAACACGTTGTGGTCGTTCAAGCCGACGCACTTGCAAAGGTCGAAGCTTTCATCGCGACGCTGCCGGTCGAGCCTGACGTGAGCACGCTGCTCGTTCAAGGCGACACGTCGGCAACGGCTCGCCGTGCATCGTTCTTCCCGACACACGACGCGCTCGATCGCCATCTTCTCGCGACCCTGGATCGCGCGGCAATCGGCTTACGGCTCTATGTATGCGGCGACGAAGCGTTCATCTGGCGCATCCGCCGCCTCGCCGGCGAGGCCGGCATGCTGCCGGAAGAAATCACTGCCGAGCTCGATGCCGCACCGCGCGCCGTCTATTGCGTGCACTGCAGCGCTTCGCATGTGTACGACGCGCTGCCCGAAGTCGAATGTGCCGGCTGCGGCATCAACCTGAGTGTGCGCCAGCATTTCTCGCAGCGCGTCGGTGCCTATCTGGGCGTCTGCGCCGATCCGGATCGTCCTTACCTGGTGCGCCACGCATGAACACAATCGAGGTTCGAGTCGAAGCAACGCGGCTGCTGACGCCGGTGGTACGCGAGTTCACCCTGGTCGCGAGGCACGGTCGGCTGCCGAAGTTTTCCTCGGGCAGTCATATCCAGGTGCAGTTGCCACTGGATGACCGCCCATTGCGCAACGCCTATTCGTTGATTAGCGATCCGGCGGACGCATCCAGCTATCGCATTGCCGTACGCAAACAGGACGATTCGCGCGGCGGCTCGGTATTCATGCATGAGCAAATGCGTGAAGGTGCGGCATTGAAAATCACGCCGCCGGCCAATCTGTTTGCACTGCATTCCAGCGCTCGCGCTCACATCCTGATCGCGGGGGGCATCGGCATCACACCGTTCGTCGCGCATGTCGCCGCACTGGAGCGCGATGTTGCCGACTTCGAACTGCACTACGCCTACCGGCAAGGGCTCACGGATGCATATCGCGCCGAGTTGAGCGAGCGCCTCGGCAGCCGCTTCCATGGATACGACGGTGAGCGTGCGCGCCTCGATGTCGAACGGGTGCTGCGCGGTCGCCCGCTGGGCACGCATGTTTACGTGTGCGGTCCGCAAACCCTTCTGGACTCGGTACGAGACACGGCTCGTGCCCTCGGCTGGCCGGACGGCCGCGTGCACTGGGAAGCCTTTGCTGCGCCGCAGTCCGGCACGCCGTTCGTCGTGACACTCATGCGTAGTGGCTCGAGGTTGGAAGTGGCGGCAGACCAGAGCCTGCTGGAAGCGCTCGAAGCAAGCGGACTCGACATCCCGAACCTGTGCCGCGGCGGTGTCTGCGGTCGGTGTTCGACCCGTCACGTTGCCGGCGAGGTCGACCACCGCGATCTGTTCCTTCACGAATCCGAGCGCGCCACGCACCTGATGCCGTGTGTCTCGCGCGCCCACAGCACCTCCCTTTTCCTGGATCTTTGAGGAACACCCGCCATGAGCGTCATTCTGAAGCCCGCCGAAAGCTATCGTGAAACGTTTTCGTTTCGCAACAGCGAAGCCGCCATCGCCCGCTTCCCCTTCCCGTTTCCCGAAGACGCCTACATGTATTCGGTGAATATCGAGCCGGCCACGTCACGCGATCCAGGCTCGGTCTTCGAGCACTGGTTCGATATCGACGAGCACTACCGCTCCGAAGTCGCCGAACGCGCGATCGTGCTGCAAAACGACTCGCGCCGCTGCATGGTGATGCCGCACATGCAGAGAGCGTCGTGGGACGCGCTGGAAATGATCATGGAGCATCTCGCCCAGGATTATCCAAAACTGTTTTCACTTACCCGCGCAGGCGACCAGTGGTTGTGGCGCAATCGCGCGCTCGGCATTGAGCAGGCGTTTCGTTTCGGCAATGCCGAGACGCTGCCGTGCGAGCCGCTCGAATACATCATGCGGCAGACGCAAGGCGATATCGCGCTGCTCGATCAGCGCGACGGCGACCTCTTTATGGATGCCGGTGTCATCACCGGCCCTGCCGACTGGTCGCTCGCGTTCGATGCGGGAATGAGTTTCAAGCAATGGCATTCGCCGGTTCCCATGGCACACGACATGGGCATTTTCGATCGCGCGCTGAAGTATCTGCTGCATATCCAGGTAGACCGCCCGGTACGCCGTCTGAATTGGACACTCACGATCAACCCGCGCCTCGATACCGCTCCCGAGAATTACCACCTGTGGGGCGCGGAGCGCGGCCAGGTCACGCCGGAGAACGTTGCGCAATGCGTGCATCTGCGCGTCGAACTGCAATTTATGGCGCGGCTGCCACAGAGCAACGCGATGATGTTCAGCATCCGCACGTATCTCGCCAGCATGGCCGAGCTCGTCACCCAGCCGGCGTGGGCGCGCCGTCTTCATCGGGTGCTGCGCGACCTGCCTGAGCCCATTGCCGACTACAAGGGTATGACGCGTTACCGGAAGACCCTGGTCGACTGGTTGAGTCAGTTCGACAACGGCGCCTGATGCGTTGTCGATTTCGTACACCAACACATCCTCACCTCTGGAGTAGCAGACATGGCTAATTCATGGCGTATTTCCGCGCTCGCGGACCGTCATCGCGCATTGGGCTCGAACCTCGAAGACTGGAACGGCATGGGCACCGCATGGACGTACTCCGGCGACCTCGCCGATCAGCACGAGGCGATTCGCACCAAGGCTGGCTTGATGGATGTATCCGGTCTGAAGAAGGTCCACTACGTCGGCCCGCACGCGGAGAGCCTGCTCAACTGGGCAATCACGCGCGACGTCAGCAAGCTCTACCCCGGCAAGTCGGTTTATGCAGCGATGCTGAATGAAGACGGCAAGTTTATCGACGACTGCATCGTCTACCGCACCGGGCCGAATGCGTTCATGGTCGTGCATGGCTCCGGAACCGGTTATGAACGCCTCGTTCGCTCCGCGCAGGGCCGCCAGGTCGCCGTGCTGTTCGACGACGATCTGCATGATCTGTCTTTACAGGGTCCCGCCGCCGTGGACTTCCTCGCCGAACACGTGCCGGGCATCCGCGATCTGCCTTATTTTCATCACCTGCAAACGCGGCTTTTCGGCAAGCCGGTGATGATCTCGCGCACCGGCTATACCGGCGAGCGCGGCTACGAAATCTTTTGCAAGGCCGCGGATGCACCGTTCATCTGGGACACCGTCCTCGACAAAGGTGCGGCGTCCGGCATCATCCCGTGCGCGTTCACGGCGCTCGACTGGTTACGCGTCGAAAGCTATCTGCTGTTCTTCCCCTACGACAACTCCGAGATGTACCCGTTCGCGAACGAAAAGGCGGGCGACACGCTGTGGGAGCTCGGCCTCGACTTCACCGTATCGCCGGGAAAAACCGAGTTCTGTGGCGCGGGCGAACACTTCCGTCTGCAAGGCAAGGAGCGTTTCAAGATCTTCGGCGTACTGGTGGACTCCACCGAAGCAACCAACGGCGGCGACGCATTGTGGAACGACGGCAAGCAGGTCGGCGTCGTCACATGCGGCATGGTCTCGCGGTTGACCGGCCGCTCGATGGCGATCGCCCGCCTCGACGTGGACTACGCACGCCCCGGCGCGCCGCTCGAAGTGCGCGGCCGCATCAAGGCCCGTGCCAGCGCCGCCGAATTGCCGTTCGACGATCCGGAAAAGAAGAAACGCACCGCAATCGGCTGATCCGTCGACGGTCTCCCGTTACGTCTCTCACGTATTTTCAGGAGTGTCGCAGTGACCCAGAATTACATACTGACGATCAGTTGCCCGGCCACCTCCGGCATCGTCGCGGCCGTCTCGTCCTATCTCGCGCAATCGGGCTGCTATATCAGCGAGCTGGCACAATTCGACGACGAATCCAACGGCACATTCTTCATGCGTGCGGTGTTCCGCTTCAACGATGCGAAGACCGGCAGCATCGACAAGCTACGCACCGACTTCGGCAGCATCGCAAACGACTTCGCGATGCAATGGAAGCTCTACAGCGCCGCGCAACCGATGAAGGTGCTGCTGATGGTCAGCAAGTTCGACCATTGCCTCTCCGACCTGCTGTACCGGTATCACAAAGGCCAACTGCATATGCAGATCACCGCCGTCGTCTCCAACCATCTGGACCTGCGGCCGATGGCGGAGCGCGAAGGCATCCGTTTCATCTATCTGCCGGTGACACCGGAAACCAAGGACCAGCAGGAAGCCGAACTGTTGAAGATCGTCGCCGAGACGGAGACGGAACTCGTGGTGCTCGCGCGCTATATGCAGATTCTCTCCAACAACCTCTGCAAGCAGCTCGCCGGCCGGGCCATCAATATCCATCACTCGTTTCTGCCGGGATTCAAAGGCGCAAAGCCGTATCACCAGGCATTCGAACGCGGCGTCAAGCTGATCGGCGCCACCGCGCACTACGTCACGTCAGATCTCGACGAAGGACCGATCATCGAACAGGAAGTGCAGCGTGTCGATCACGTCCTGCAACCGGACGGGCTCGTAGCGATCGGGCGCGATACGGAAACGGTGGCGCTGTCGCGTGCGGTGAAATTCCATACCGAACATCGCGTCTTCCTCAATCGCGACCGCACCGTGATCTTCCGATAACCCTGGCTCAACTCATCGGCGGCAAACCATGAAAAAACGCGTTGCAATCATCGGTGCGGGCCCTTCCGGGATGGCGCAATTGCGCGCTTTCCAGTCCGCGAGAGAAAAAGGCGCAGACATTCCCGATATCGTCTGCTTCGAGAAGCAGAAGGACTGGGGCGGCATGTGGAATTACACATGGCGCACGGGCGCCGACGAGAACGGCGAGCCGGTGCACGGCAGCATGTATCGCTACCTGTGGTCCAACGGGCCAAAGGAATGTCTGGAGTTCGCGGACTACACCTTCGAGGAGCATTTCGGCAAACCGATCGCCTCGTATCCGCCGCGTGAGGTGCTGTGGGACTATATTCGCGGACGCGTCGAGAAAGCCGGTGTACGGCCTTATATTCGCTTCAATACGGCGGTTCGTCAGGTGAGCTTTGACGCCGCAACCAGGAAATTCACCGTCACTGCGCAAGACTATTCCGCCGGCACAACGACGTCGGAAGAGTTCGATTACGTCGTCAACGCGTGCGGCCACTTCTCGACACCGAATGCGCCAAGCTTCCCCGGCTTCGAGAGTTTTGGCGGCCGCATCCTGCATGCACACGATTTCCGCGACGCGCTGGAGTTCAAGGACAAAGATGTATTGCTGGTCGGCAGCAGCTATTCGGCGGAAGACATCGGCTCCCAGTGCTACAAGTACGGTGCGAAGAGCATCACCAGTTGCTATCGCACGGCGCCGATGGGCTATCACTGGCCCGAAAACTGGGAAGAAAAACCGATATTGCAGCGCGTGCGCGGCAATATCGCTTACTTCGCCGACGACACGCACAAGCGCATCGACGCGATCATCCTGTGCACCGGGTATCAGCATCACTTCCCGTTTCTACCCGACGAACTGCGCCTGAAGACCGGCAATCGCCTGTGGCCTTTGAACCTTTATAAAGGCATTTTCTGGGAAGACAATCCGGGCCTGATCTACCTCGGCATGCAGGACCTCTGGTATTCGTTCAACATGTTCGACGCTCAAGCCTGGTATGCGCGCGATGTGATCCTCGGACGCATCACGCCGCCGTCGAAAGCGGAGATGACTGCACACAGCCTCGCATGGCGCGCGAAAGAAGAAAAGCTCGTCACCCATCAGGAAATGTTCGAGTTTCAGGGCAGCTACATTCAGGAGCTGCTCGATGCGACCGACTACCCGAGTTTCGACATCGAAGGGGTGAACCGAACTTTCCTCGAATGGAAACACGACAAGCATGACGACATCATGGGCTACCGCAACAAGTCCTATCGCTCGCTGATGACTGGCACGCAATCCCCGCCTCATCACACGCCGTGGCTATCGGCACTCGATGACTCGATGGACGCGTATCTTGGCGAACCCGTTGCGGCGTTGAAAACCGCCGGCTAAGCGGCGCGAGCCAGGGAAGAACATGCTGATACGCACCCCCATAAGCTCGCGTCCCGCTGAGCCGGCGCTATTTGCTCGCGCGGCCGGATGCGAACGATATCGCGTGGCGGGCGGCGGCCTCACGGTCGTCGCGCTCACGCCCGGCGATACTTTGCAGATCGTGGATATCGAAGGCCTGCAGCCCTGCGAACTCATGGCCTTCGATGCGCACGGCGAAGCGGCGCTGGCCGCGCTCGATCTACAAGCGTCGGCGGGCGCTTCGTTCATGGCGAGTCTGTTGCATAACAGCGCGGCCTCGCACGTGCTGACCGGTCTGCTCAAGCGTGGCGTTCATGCGAGCGCATTGCAGTCCGCGGCGACTATCTGGAGCGGCGACACACCGGCGGGCTTTACGCGAAGACTCATTGCCTCCGAAGCGCTGCTCGTCATCGTCGCCGCGCCGGGTGCCGCAAGGGCAATCGATTCGCAGAACCCGCCCACCGGCTTGCGCCTCACGATCGATCGCGCGAATCCCGCGCTGCTCGCCGCGCCGCCGCTTCCCGCACCATTGGCCGACACGCTGAACGACTTCACGATCCAGCCCGGCACCGCCACCGCGTACACGGTGCGCGCGGGAGAATACATTCAGGTACTGGACGTCGCGGGTCGGCAATGTTCGGATTTCGTCGCCTTCGATCTCGCCGCGTTGGATAGAAACAAGGAACTCGACCTCGACCAGACCGTGACGAGAACGCTGAATGGCAATGCGTATCCCGCTCCCGGCCTGTTCTCGAAGTTCTTCAATCGAAACATGCAGCCCATGCTCGAAGTCGTACGCGATACGGTGGGCCGTCACGACTCATTTGCACTGGCGTGCGCGGCGCGCTATTACGAAAGCCAGGGCTATTTCGGCCATAGCAACTGCAGCGACAACATGAGCCGTGCCCTCGCCGCTTTTAACGTGGCGCCGCGCCCCGGCTGGCCCGCGATCAATTTCTTCTTCAATACCGGCATCAATGCCCATCAGCAAATGACACTCGATGAACCGTGGTCGCGTCCAGGCGACTACGTGCTGGTGCGCGCGCTGACCGACCTCGTGTGCGTGAGTTCGTCCTGTCCCGACGACATCGATCCTGCGAACGGCTGGAATCCGACCGATATCCAGATCCGCGTCTATCCGAACAAGGAACGCTTCTCCATTGCCATGGCTACCCGAACCACGCCCGATGCCGAACCGGTCCTGACCCGCGAGTCAGGCTTTCATGCAAAGACGTCGGCGCTCACCCGCCATTTCACCGACTATCGCGGCTGGTGGCTGCCCACGCACTACGAGGGCTTCGGCACCGTCGAAGAATACTTCGGCTGCCGGGAGCGCGTCGCCATGATGGATCTGTCCGCGCTGCGCAAGTTCGAGATCATCGGTCCCGACGCGGAAGCCCTGTTGCAATACTGTCTGACGCGCGACGTCCGGCGCCTCGCGGTAGGCCAGGTCGTGTATTCGGCGATGTGCTATCCGCACGGCGGCATGCTCGACGACGGCACGCTGTTGCGCCTCGGCCCGGACAATTTCCGCTGGATCTGCGGCGAAGACTACGCCGGTGTCTGGCTGCGCGAGCAGGCCGCGGCGCTCGGCATGAAAGTGTGGATCAAATCGGCCTCGGATCAGATTCACAATCTGTCGATTCAGGGACCGCTGAGCCGCGAGTTGTTGAAGCAGATGGTGTGGACGCCGCCCACCCAGCCGGCACTCGATAAGCTCGGCTGGTTCCGCTTTCTGGTCGGCCGGCTCGACAATTACGAAGGCTGTCCGATCATGGTCTCGCGCACCGGCTACACCGGCGAACTCGGCTATGAAGTCTGGTGTCATCCGCAGGATGCCGAACGCGTGTGGGACCGTTTGTGGTTGGCTGGGCAACCGCTAGGCATGGTTCCGCTCGGACTGAACGCGCTCGATATGCTGCGCGTCGAAGCCGGCCTGATCTTCGCCGGCTACGAGTTCACCGACGAGACCGATCCGTTCGAAGCCGGCATCGGCTTTTCGGTGCCGCTGAAAACCAAAGCGGACGACTTCATCGGCCGCGACGCATTGCTTGCCCGCAGCGCGCATCCGCGGCACAAGTTGGTCGGACTCGAACTCGACGGCAACGAACCCGCGCATCATGGAGATTGCGTGCACGGGCAACACAACGCGCGCGCGCAGATCGGCGTGGTCACGAGCGGCGTGCGTTCGCCGATCCTCGGCAAGAACATTGCGCTGTGCCGTATCGATATCGCCTATGCCGAACCGGGAACACGCTTGCAGGTCGGCAAGATCGACGGGCATCAGAAACGCATCGACGCTCAGGTCGTGGCGCCGATCTTCTACGATCCGGACAAGAGCCGTGTCCGCGCCTGAACGGCTGCAGCACGGGCCCCGGCTTGCGCCAGGTAGCGCGGCGGGGCTGCGCCACCAACCCCGCTCAATGCCGCATCAAGGACCACAACAGCAGCGCCAGCAACAGCACCACGACCACCTGCCAGAACAGCACCGGATCGCTCTCGAGCAAGGGCTTGCGCCGAATCGGCGCCATCGCGTCCCGACCGCTCGAAAAACGATCGAGATCAGCGCAGACTTCGAGCACGTCCTGATACCTGCGCGCCGGGTCGGTCTGCAGGGCTTTCTCCAGCACCAGGTCGAGCCATTGCGGCGCGTCCGGCCGGTACTGATAGAGCGGCACGCGTCCATTAAAACCGTAGGGCAGCTTGCCGCCGCTGAACAGCCGGTACAGGGTCACGCCAAACGCGAACACCTCGGAGCGCGCATCGCCCTGTGCGCCCTTCATCAACTCAGGCGCCATATAAGCGGGCGAGCCCGGCGCGGCGTCAGGGCCTGGCAACTGCATGCCCGGCATATAACCGAAACCGAGATCGAGCAGGCGCGTGCTATCGCCCCACATCACGAGCACGTTCTCGGGTTTGATATCGCGATGGAAGATATTGCGGCGATTCAGCACGTCGATCGAATGGCCTAGCTGTTGCGCGATCTTGAGCGCACGTGGCAGTGCCATGGGCTGAGGCGCCGCCAGCAGTTTTTCGAGCGTGACGCCTGCGCCGAGCGGCATCACCACATAGAGCCGGGTTTGCCGGTCGGCATCGATCGGCATCGGCGCGAGCACGCCGTCGTCGCCGATCTTGCCGGCCAGCCAGCGCTCGCGCACGATCGACTGCCGCACGTTCTCGTCCTGCTCGACACGCGGCTTGGGAAACTTGAGCGCCAGCGGCGTGTTCGGATCGGCCAGATCGTAGCCGGCGAAAATCCGCGAATAGAAGCCATCGCTCAACACGCTCTTGAGCAGATATCCGTCGACCACCTCGCCGGCGTCGGGAACAGCCGGAATAGGCAAAACGCCGACCACACGTTCGAGGTAACCGACATCGAGCGAAGGCAGGGCGCCCACATCGAGCACCACGCTCGTCACGTCGTCCTGCGAGCCGCGCGTCAGCGCCAGCGCGCCCAGCCGCCGTGCCGTTTCGAGCGCACCGCCGCGCGCCGCCAGCACCGTCTGCAGTTCGCGCATCGGCACGCGGCGATAGAGTCCGTCGGAGCACATCAGCAGTCGGTCGCCCTCGCGCAGCTCAAGCGTTTCGATGCGCGTCACCAGCGTCGGAAGCATGCCGACCGCGTGCGCCACATACGAACCGAAAGCAACCGGCACCACGTCGTCGTCACCGAGCTGGGTCAGTTGGCCATCGCGCAGCAGATAGAGCCGCACATCGCCGGCCGCGACCAGATACGCGGTAGCGCGGCGCACGATCAGCGCCGCAAAGGACGCGGACATCTGCTTCAGTGCAGGGTCGACGCGGCCGATCTGATGCAGCCAGCCGTGTATCGCCTCGAGCGCGCGCGCAGCGGCCACGCCGGGCTGCAAGGTGTCGGCGAGCCCGTAATAGGCATCGATAAAGGTCCGCACCGAGAGTTCGGCTGCGACCCGTCCGCCCTTGCTGCCGCTCACGCCATCGGCGAGAGCGATCACGCTGCCACGCGCGGCGCGCGCCGCGAGATCGCCGAGCATCACGCCGACGTAGTCTTCGTTAATGTGATCCTGCCCGCGGGCGCGGGCAGGGAAAGAAACACAACCGATCTCGAGCGCGGCGCACTCGCCGCGCTCCGGCCTCAACTGCAGATCGATTTCCTGGCCGCTCATTCCGCGACCGCTAGCGGGCCTTCCCTCTGGATCGTCTGGCACCGGGCTGGTGTTCGGTGCGGGCAAGCTATCCTGGGAGAAGGGTTCATTCATTTACTTTTTGCCGTGGGTCATCACGTCGCTTGTTTCCAGATCGTGCTCGATCTTCTCGAGCACCTGCGGCGAGCGCTTCTTGAGCATCAACAACCAGACTGCGCCAACCAGCATATACGCAACGAACAGATACGGCAGGATGTTATACGGATAATCGGGCACCGGATACACGCTGCCGATCACCGCGCCGACCATCGCCAGTGCGCCGAGCACGCCCCACACCACGTTGCTCGTCTTGAGCTCGCCCTGCTTCTTCAGATAAACCGGTGCCGCGATGGCGACCAGGAAATACACGACCAGGAAGCCGAAGGTCGCAAACGTACTGGTATAACCGAAGGTGTTGAGCGGACCCGTGCCGAGCATCGCGATACACACCACAAAGGTCACGATGGAGGAAAACGCAACGGCAATGTACGGTGTCTGGTGCGTGCGGTGCACCATGCCCATCGAGCGATGCACGAACTGATAGCGGCCCATCGAATACAGCAGACGGCTGGACGAGTTGATGCACGCAAGCACGCACGAGAACGCGCTGACCGAGGCAATCAGATAAAACACCGGACCGAGCGGCGAGGCGCCGACGCTCGTAAGCAAGGTGCTGAGCACGGCCGAATCGCCGCCGAGCTTGGCTGCGTCGTCGTGGTAGGCGATCGTCATAGAGTACGCCACGAACATGAAGAACAGGCCCGACAGGATCACGCACCAGACCACCGCACGCGGAATGACGCGCAACGGGTTTCTGGTTTCCTGGCCGAGCGAGGCCGCGCTTTCGAAACCGACGTACGAGAAGATGCCAAGCACCATGCCCTGTGCCATGCCCTTACCGCTCACGCCCTGCAGACCCAGTTGCGTATGGTCGATGATATGGTCCGGATGCAGTGCGAGCACATAGATCAGCACACCGCCCACGATCACCACCGAAGCGGCTTCGATTGCCAGCGACAGGCGCGAGGAGAGCTTCACGTCACGCGCCGAGAAGAACCAGGCCAGGCCGACAAAGATCGTGTAGACCGCCCACGACGGGATATTGACACCCCAGGCCGTAAAAGCGTTCTGCACGAACACTACGCCTGCGGCGCCAACCCCCATTGCAGTGCCCACGTAAGCCGCGATCAGGCCCCAGCCGGCAATGCCCCCCGCCATCGGCCCAAGCGCGCGCGAGATATAGATAAAGAACGAACCCGCCGACGCGATCCGGCTCGAGAGCGCGATGATGCTCATGCTCACCAGCAGCAGTCCGAGCGTCGAAAGACCATAAATCAACCATGTCCCCGCACCGGCCAGCGCCGCGATCGCGGTCACGTTGATCGACGGCGTGAAGGTCGGTGAAAGGTTCGCGATAGATTGGCCGATGACCTCGGGAAAACCTAACGTGCCGGCACGCAGACCGCCGGATGGTGCCGGCGCTGCTTGCGTGGTGCTTTGCGGAGTGCTCATGTCGGGCTCCTGATAGATTGGTGAATCAAGGTTGAATGCACTCAACTTTTCCACAGTCAAAAAACTCAAAACAATTCAATTCATTTGGTCCATCCGGGAATCCAGGAAGTACCCGCGAGCGGAATGCGCGCCATCGCCGCCGCCTCGACCGTCAGCGCGACCAGATCCTCCGGTTCGAGGTGATGGACGTTCTGCTTGCCGCACGCGCGCGCGATCGTCGTCAGTTCCATGTTCAACGTCTTCAGGTAGTTGCGCACGCGGCGCGAACCTTCATCTGGCTGGACACGCTGTTCGAGCACCGCGTCCTGGGTGGTCACGCCGACCGGGCACTTGCCCGTGTGGCAGTGATGGCAGAAACCCGGCGACGTATTCAGCGCCGCGTAATCCGCCGCCGCCGAATGCAGCGCGCCGTTCTGAAAGTACGTATCGCTGTTGCAGCCGAGCGCCATCAGCATGCCCTGCCCGATCGCCACCGCATCCGCGCCGAGCGCCAATGCCTTCGCCACGTCAGCACCGGTGCGGATGCCGCCCGAGACGATCAGTTGCACCTGGCCTTTCATATTCAGGTCTTCGAGCGCGTCCACCGCCTGGCGAACCGCGGCCAGCGTCGGAATGCCGACGTTCTCGATGAAGCAGGTCTGCGTCGCCGCCGTGCCGCCCTGCATCCCGTCGATCACCACCACGTCCGCGCCCGCATGCACCGCGAGCTTGACGTCGTTGAACGTGCGGGTTGCGCCGACCTTCACGTAGATCGGTTTTTCCCAATCGGTGATTTCGCGCAGTTCCTGAATCTTGATCGCCAGATCGTCCGGGCCGGTCCAGTCCGGATGACGGCTCGCAGAACGCTGATCGACGCCGGCCGGCAACGTGCGCATCGAGGCGACGCGCGGATTGACCTTCTGCCCGAGCAGCATGCCGCCGCCGCCCGGTTTCGCGCCCTGGCCGATCACGATTTCGATCGCATCGGCGCGGCGCACGTCGTCCGGATTGAAGCCGTAGCGCGACGGCAGGCACTGATAGACCAGCGTCTTCGACGAGCGGCGCTCTTCCTGCGTCATGCCGCCGTCGCCGGTGGTGGTCGAGGTGCCCATCGCGGTCGCGGCCTGGCCGAGCGCTTCTTTCACGTTTGCGGACAGCGCGCCGAAGCTCATGCCGGCGATCGTGATCGGAATGTCGAGCACCACCGGTTTTTTGGCGAAGCGCGTGCCGAGCACGGTCTGCGTCGCGCATTTCTCGCGATACCCTTCGAGCGGGTAGCGCGACAGCGAGGCGCCGAGAAACAGCAGATCGTCGAAATGCGGCACACGGCGTTTCGCGCCCAGACCGCGAATTTCATAGAGGCCGCGCTGCGCGGCGGCGTGGATATAGTCGATCGTCTTGCGGTCGTAGCCTTGCGACTCTTCCTGCTGCAAGCGGACGAATTGAACGGATTTGGCTTCCATGGGGGCCTTCTTCGAGAGCGTGTGTTCAATATTCCTGGTTCGCGTCGGCGTTCCAGTGATAGAGCGTGCGAGCGGAGGCGATCCGTTTGAACGACGCCGGGTCGTGGTCCATGCCAGCGGCGGTCAGCAGCGCGCGCACCGCGTCGATATCCGTCTGCGTCATCGGCTCGTACTGCGCGTCCGCGCCGAGCGATTTCACGTCGCCGCGCACGTACAGCACCGCTTCGTAAAGTGAGTCGCCGAGCGCATCACCCGCATTGCCACAGATCACCATGCGGCCCGCCTGCGCCATGAACGCCGAGAAGCTGCCCACCGAGCCGCCCACCACGATGTCGCCACCCTTGAGCGAAATACCGCAGCGCAGGCCCGCATCGCCGTCGATCACCAGCAGGCCGCCGTGCGCCGAAGCGCCCGCGCCGTTCGACGCGAAACCCTTCACATGCACCTTGCCGCTCATCATGTTTTCCGCGACGCCGGTGCCCGCGCTGCCGTCGATCTCGATCGTCGCGTGTTTGTTCATGCCGCCCGCGTAATAGCCGGCGTGACCGGCGATCGTCACTTGCACCGGCGCATCCACGCCGACTGCGAGGTTATGCGCGCCATTCGGCGCGACGACCGTCACCGCCTGGCCCTCCAGTTCGCTCGCCGGTTTGTGCAGGAACTGGTTCAGCTCACGGACCGTCGTGCGCGCCAGATCGAAAGTCAGGCTTTCCATACATACATCTCCTCAGGTGCGGGTTCGAAGACCCTGGCGTTCTTGATATCGGGCAGATGCGCGAGCGAACGGAACTCGGAAGCGATAGCGACGTAGTCGTCGTTTTCCGCGACCACCGCCGGCTTGCACGCGAACGGATCGCGAATCAGCGCGAGTTCGGTCGAAGTGCCCATCAGGAACGTGTAGAAGCCGTCGAGTTCTTCGAAACCCTTCTGCAAGGCGACCGGCAACGTGTCGCCTTCGCGCAGCCGCCATTCGAGAAAGCGGCAGGCGGCTTCGGTGTCGTTGTCGGTATCGAAGTGAATGCCTTGCGGTTCGAGCTTGCGGCGCACGCCATGCGCGTTCGAGAGCGATCCGTTGTGGACGAGGCAGAAGTCGTCGCCGGCCGTGAACGGATGGGCGCGGTCAGGCGTCACCGCCGATTCGGTCGCCATACGTGTGTGGCCGACCAGGTGCGAGCCTGTCAGGTTCGCAAAGTCATAACGCTCGGCGACTTGCGACGGCGAGCCAATATCCTTGTACAGATCGATCGAGCGGCCGCTCGACAGCAGATACAGCTTCGGATAGCGCTCGCGCAACCACGTCTTCACGCGCTCGACATTGCCTTGCACCGTCAGTACCGCATGATTGCCCTTCGCATCGGCACGGGCAGTCACGTCCATTGCCGCGTTCAATGCGTCCAGCAGCGGTTGCCATGCGAAGTCCGCGCCTTCGTCGGTGAAGCCCGCGTAGATGCTCAGCTTGCGCTGGCTCGCTTCGACCTGTTTGCCGAACACCGCGAGGCCCGCCGAATCCGGTCCGCGCTCGGTCATGCCGATCAGCATCGGCACCATCAGTTCGCCGAGCCGTTCGCGCAATGCCGGCGTCTTGACCAGCAAGCCCACAATTCCGCACATGGTGCTTCTCCTTAGAAAAATTCGAGGTAGGTCTTCAGTTCCCAGTCCGAAACGTGGCGCATGTATTCGAGCCACTCCATCCGTTTGAGCTTGAGGAATTCATCGGCAACCGGGCCGAGCGCGTCGCAGATCACGCGGTCGCTTTCGAGCGCATCGAGCGCCTGCTCGAGGTTTTGCGGCAACACGCCGATGCCGTGTTCGGCGAGTTTCGCGGGCGACCACTCGTAGAGATTTTCGTTAGCCGGTTCGCCCGGCGACAGACCACGGTCGACGCCGTCCAGCCCCGCGGCAATCACGGCCGCCGTCGCGAGATACGGATTGCATGCGCCATCCGGCAAGCGCAGTTCGATGCGCTCGCCGGGCATGCGCACCATCGTCGAACGGTTGTTGTCGCCGTAGCTGATGTAGGCCGGCGCCCACGTTGCGCCTGTCAGCGAACGGCCAACCACGAGGCGCTTGTACGAGTTCACCGTCGGATTGCACAGCGCGGCCAGCGCCGGCGCGTGCGCGAGCAGGCCCGCCGTGAACTGGTAGCCGAGCGTGGAGAGGCCCATGCCGAGCTTGTCGCTCTTGTCGGAGAACAGGTTGCGTTCGCCGTCGCCGATGGACATATGCATGTGCATGCCATTGCCGGGACGGTTCGCGAACGGCTTCGGCATGAACGAGCAGATCATGCCGAGTTCATTGGCGATCTCGGAGGCTGCCATCTTGAAGAACACGTAGTGATCGCACGAGGTCAGGCAATCGGTGTACGTGTAGTTGATTTCGAACTGACCGTTCGCGTCTTCATGATCGATCTGATAGACGTCGATGCCGACCGCGCGCATCGACTCGGTGAGCTTTTCCAGGAAGACGCGCGTACGCGAGAGTCCCTTGTAGTCGTAGCACGGCTTGGCGAGCGTATCGCTCGGATCGCAGGGCTCCAGCGTGCCGGACGCCGAACGGCGCAGCAGCGAGAATTCCGGTTCGAGGCCCGTGAAGAGCGTCCAGTCGCGCTCGGTCATCCGTGCGACCTGCTTCTTCAAGGTCACGCGCGAATCGTATTGCCACGCTTCGCCATCCACATGACCGTCGCAGACGATCCGTGCGAGACCCGGCTGCCACGGCACCGGCGTGAGCGTCGCCAGATCGCCGACGGCCATATAGTCGGGGCCGTTCGGCTCGATACCGACTCCCCAGATCGCAAACCCCGCGAAACCGGCACCCGCTTTCAACACGCTCTTCAGATGACTGACCGGCACCGATTTCGCCTTGGCCACGCCGTGAATATCGACAAACTGCGCCAGCACGTACTTCACGCCCTGCTGCGTCAGATACGCTTGCGCCTCTTCCGCCGAGCCGAAGCGGGGCACGCATCCGAGCTCGTTGACCGGCAGCTTGCTCGCATCGTTCAAGTTCATCGCCACTCCTTGCAACTGCATCTTTCGTGGTTTGGAAAAGCCACACACAACGCGTGTGACCGGGTTACGCAATACGCTCCCGAACGCCGGTTGCGGCGCGCTTCGAGCCTGTTTTCAATCGGCCGGATACTTTATTGGTGAGAAACAAAGATTCTTTTAGTGAAACTCTTTGCGCGTGACTTGGCGCTGCAATCTGCTACGCTTTCCTTTTACGTGAGGCTTACATGCAAATCGGTGAAGACAATAAAACGCCGCTTGAACGCTACCTCGGCAACACCATTCGCGAATTACGCCAACGCCACGGCCTGACCATTGCTCAGGTTTCCGCTCAGGCCGGCATCAGCCGCGGCATGCTCTCGAAGATCGAAAACGCGCAGACTTCCGCAGGTCTCGAGGTCCTCAACCGCATCGCCCAGGCACTCGGCGTTTCGCTCTCCATGCTGTTCCGCAATTTCGACGTGCCGCAAGGCGGTGCACAACTCGTCAAAAAAGGCAGCGGCATGGAAGTGGTGCGCAAGGGCACCAAAAGCGGCCACACCTATCACCTGCTTGCCTATGACCAAGGTCCGCATAAGCTTTTCGAACCCTTCCTGATCACGATGGAGGACGAAGCCGAACGCTTTCCCGTGTTTCAGCATCCGGGCACCGAATTCATTCACATGCTCAAGGGCGTGATCGAATACCGCCACGGTCAGCAAACCTACATTCTTCATCCTGGCGACACCCTCACCTTCCAGGGCGAGATACCGCACGGTCCGGAACGCCTGATCAAGACGCCCATTCAATTCCTGTCGATCTTCGTGTATCCGCAATCGAGTGCAACTGACTGATCGCTCGCTGCGGCCGTCTCAGTCGATGCCTCTATCAATGCAACGTTTGTGCCATGTTTATCTGAGTGAATCAAAGATTCCCACCAATAAACGCTTTGGACGCCATGCGCCGTTCCTGATTTCGACGCTGAAAGGTTCATCAGTCTGACTGCGGTGCACATCGTCGCTGTGACTGGTGCGACTTTGCACAAAAACGAGGTGTGCGGTTAAGCAGCGTTAAAAGCAACACTTATACAAACTCGCGCTATCGCGCCTGAATCAGCGCAATGCATCGTCCGGCAGATCGGGCAGCGCCCGCGCGAGCGACGGTTGAATCGCGTTGTCCAGCACGCCGCGCGTCAGCATGACGATGTCGCCGGCGAACTGTTCCCACTCGCCCTGGCGATGCAGCAGGAAAAAATCGCGCCGCCCGAGGCGGCTCGGCGGCAACGGCATCACCGCGATATCGTCCAGATAGTGCCGCGCCTGCCACAGACACAAAGGGGTCGAAATCGCGAATCCCACCCGCGCGGCTACCAGACTCAGCAGCGGATCGGTCGCGTCGAACTCGTAACGCCGCGGACTGTTGATGCCCAGATGCCGCGCGAAACGCTCGATCTGCTGGCCGATCACCGAGCGCGCCGTATAGCGGATCAGCGGCAGCTCAAGCGCAAGCGTGCGCCAGTCGATATTGCGGCGTCCGTTTAATTGGCTGCGTGCAACCACCACCACGAATGCCTCGGAAAACAGCGGCACTTCGATGATCCGTGCGTCGCTCAGCGTGGTCTGCGTGCAGATCGCGATATCCAGTTCGCGGTCGTGCAACTGTTTGCTAAGCCCCGGCGTGAGACCGGACCACATCGAAATCTGCCGCTCTGAATTCGACACCGCACGAATCAATTCAGGCCCGACAGTGGCCGCGAACGAATCGACGCACCCCAGGCGTACCGGCATCTTGCCGGCCTGCGAGGCATCGCCGATGCGGGTGCTCACCATCTGCGCGTGTTCGATCAACGGCCCCGCCAACTCCAGCAACGCGCGCCCCGCTACATTCGGGCGCGGCGGACGGCTCTCGCGATCGAACAGCGTCAGGCCCTGATCTCGCTCCAGCGCGGCAATCGACTGGCTGATGGCGCTCTGGCTCACGCCGAGCTGCTTCGCCGCGCCCGTCATCGAGCCGCTGTCGCAGACAGCCACAAAAGCCTGCAACGCGCGCAGATCGATCGGGGTCGGGGTTCGTCTCATGAAATGCTCCGCTCGCGTGGGTGACATGCCGGTCATCCTGTGCGGTACGACAGCATGGTGCCGAGGTTCGCGCGGTTGGTGCACAGGATGAGAAATTGCATTGGCTCGCCATAAGTTTGCCTAATACAAAATTGGCGCGGCCAACGTTTTCCTAGAATTCGCCTCATTGCCTACACAGAGGTCCACATGAGCCACTACGATTTCATCGTGATTGGCGCTGGCGTCATCGGCGCGTCGGTCGCCCATCATCTCGCCGCATTGGGCGCGCAAAGCGTGCTGGTTATCGAACAGGGCACGATCGGCGCGGGCACCACGTCACAGTCGTCCGGCCTGTTGCGCACGCACTATTCGGTGCGCCAGAACGTCGAACTCGCGCGCTCTTCGTGGTGGGCATTCAATAATTTCGCTGACTATCTCGGCGACGACGAAGCGTCCTGTGGTCTCGTCAAATGCGGCTATCTGATCTGCGCGCCCGACGGCGACAAGCTGGAGCCGCTGCGCGCCTCGCTCGCCGCGCAGCAGGAGATGGGCATCGAAGTGCAACTGCTCGACAGGGCGCAAGCGCACGAGCGCCTGCCGATCGCGAACTTCGACGACGCCGCGCTGATCGGCTATGAACCGGAGGCGGGTTTTGCGGATGCCTATCTGGTGGCGACCGGCTTCGCCCGTTCGGCGCGCCGGCGCGGTGTCAAGATCATGGAAGGCGTGACGGTCACGGGGCTCGTGCGCGAAGGACGCCGGATCACCGGCGTCGCAACCAGCGCGGGCAACTTCAGTTGCGGAACTCTCATCAGCACGCAGAATATCTGGACGCCGGAACTCGCCGGCTGGATTGGTGTGCCGCTGCCGGTCAAGCCTGAGCGTCACACGGTGCTCGCGCTCGAATGCGATGGCGCCGCGTACTCGTTCAAGATGCCCGCGTTCAAGGACCTGGGTTCGGCCGGCATGCTCTATTACCGTAGCTATGGCGGCAGTCAGATGCTCGTGTCCGAAGGCGTGGTCGGCGAAACGCTGAACTCGCCGGAAACCGAACAGGGCGATATCTCGCTCGACTACGTCGCCGAAGTCGGCGCGCAAGTTGCCGAACGCTTCCCTGCTTATGAGGCCGCCGGGCTGGCTTCGTCATGGACCGGCGTCTACGACGTGACGCCCGACTGGAATCCGGTGTTGGGCAAGGTCGCCGATATCGAGGGACTCGTTGTCGGCTTTGGCTTCTCCGGGCACGGCTTCAAGCTGTCGCCGGGCATCGGCAAGATTCTCGCGCAGCATGCGCTCGGCCAGCCCACGGATGTTTCTCTCGCACCCTATGCGCTCGACCGGTTCGCCAGTGGCGCGCTACTGGTGGGCAAGTATGGCTCGGGCGCGGTCTCCTGACTACTGGACGTAAATACAGAACGTAAAGGGTGCTCAAGTCATGACAATCAACATTCTGGTTCCAGTCAAGCGCGTGGTGGACGCCAACGTCCGCGTGAGGGTCTCGTCGAACGGTTCGATCGACACCACCGGCCTCAAGATGTCGCTCAACCCGTTCGACGAATGTGCCGTCGAAAAGGCATTGCAACTCAGGGAAGCCGGTGTTGCGTCGAAGGTGACGGTGATCACGTGCGGCACGCAAGCCAGCCAGGACGTGTTGCGCACGGCGCTCGCGATGGGTGCCGACGATGCCGTGCTGATCGACACATCGGCGGCAACCGCCACGCTGGATTCGCTGGCGGTGGCGCGTCTGCTGAACGCTCACATGGCGAGTCGGGAATACGGCCTCGTCCTATGCGGCAAGCAGGCGATCGACGGCGACATCGGCGGTGTCGCCGCCATGCTCGCCGCCCTGCTCGACTGGCCGCAGGCGTTGAACGCAGGCGCACTCACGGCGGATGGCACAGGCTGGTCCGTCATGTGCGACGACGACACCGGCACGGCGACGTGGCGGCTCGAGGGCGCGGCTGTCGTCAGTGCGGATCTGCGCCTCGCCGAGCCGCGCCGCGTGACCTTGCCGAGCATCGTCAAGGCGAAGCAGAAGCCGCTCGCGATCGTGGACGCCGCCACGCTGTCAATCGACCTGACGCCCCAGAGCCATATCATCAAGCTCAGCGATCCGCCGGTTCGCCAGCCCGGCATCAAGGTCGCCGACAGCGCCGCGCTCATCGCAGCGCTCGCAGAACGGCGCGTATTCGATCAAGCAGGAGTGTCCGCATGAGAAGCCTTGTCGTAGCCGAAAGCGAAAACGGCCGCGTGGCCGACGCGACGCTTCGCGTCATCACCGCGGTGATGCAACGCGGCCTGCCGGTCGATGTGCTCTTGCTGGATGCCGCGCTTGCATCCACGGTCGAAAAGATTGCCGGTGTCGAGCGCGTTCTCGTGATGGCCGACGCGATGAGCGAGGGCGTTGTGCCTGAAACGCTCGCCGCGCAGTTGCACGCGATGCATGGACCGTACTCGTTGATCGCCGCGAGTCATCGGACGCTCGGCCGTAGCACCCTGCCACGCGCCGCGGCGCTTGTCGGCGGTGCGTTCATTCCAGATGTGATCGCGGTGGAAGGCGAAGGCGCGTTCGTGCGCAGCCTTTATGCAGGAAGCGTCATCGCCAAAGTGAACACGGCCAGTGCCGTGACGTTCGCGACATTTCGGGCGTCGTCGTTCGCGCCGACGGCTGACAGCGGCGGCAACGCGCAACGCGTGACGCTTGAACCGGCTGCGGGCTTTAGCCGGACGAAGCTCGTCGAGCGCCAGGCATTGGCACGGACTGGCCGCGAATTACCCGACGCGCGGATCGTCGTCGCGGGCGGGCGCGGTCTGGCATCGAAGGACAACATGGATCGGCTCGGCGAACTGGCGGAAAAGATGGGCGCGGCGCTCGGCGCATCGCGGGCCGCGGTGGATGCCGGCTACGCGCCGAATACCGCGCAGGTCGGGCAAACCGGCAAGATGGTCGCGCCCGACGTCTACCTTGCATTCGGCATCTCCGGCGCGATTCAGCATCTGGCCGGGATGAAGGACTCGAAGACCATTGTCGCAATTAATAAAGATCCGGACGCGCCGATCTTTTCGGTCGCGGACATCGGGCTCGTCGGCGATCTGTTCGAAGTGGTGGGCGAGATCGAAGCGCATGTCGGCGCAGCAGGCACGAGCCGATGACGCTTCATCTGGCGGGCGCGATTGAACCGCTGGCGGACCGCTAAGAGAACCCTATGGCAAGCAACGCACTGATCGTCAAGGACCCGACCCAGAACTTCGTCTGGGTCACGCCGGAAGGTGGTGATAGACCGAACTACGCGAACATGTGAGCGCCGTAAAAAAGGCGGCTTCGGAGTCGAAGCCGCCTTTCTTATGCATTCACGCATTTGCCATCAGCGATTGCACGGTGCCTTTTTCGACATCGCCGACATAGATGCCAAAGGCATCTTCGGTCCGCTCCTTCACGTAGCGGCGCAGCATCGACTGCACGGCCGGGTCGCGAATCTCGTTCCATGGTATCGCGTCGAGCGGCACATAGCGGACGTCCGCGACTGCCGGCGCGTCGTCGACGACGCGCCCGCGATAGTAGATGTGCGTGACGCCCTTCTCCTCGAACACCGCGAACAGAAAATCGAGGTTGACGTTCAGTTTCAGAGCGTCAAGCACGCCGCGCAAACTCGTAGCGTCCGCCGACGGTTCGAGCCGCGTGCCGGTAGGCAACTGCAATCCGCTCGCGGTCCTGGTCAGCACGAGCCCTCTGGCATGTTCGAGAATCGCGCCGACTTGCGCACGTTGGCCAGTCGCCGCCAACGCTTCCTGCGACAAACTGAAATTCACATACGCGCCGCGGCAATACCCTAATGGCGTCGCGCTGGAATGCGTGAAGTCCACCACGCGCCCGATCAGGATGATGTGATCGCCGGCGTCCACCACCTGATGCGTCTCGCAGTCGAAGCTCGCCGCCGCGCCGTCCATCACCGGGCTGCCGGTGCGCCGTGCGTGCCAGGCGACCTGTGCGAACTTGTCCGCGCTCTTCGACGCGAACACGCCCGACACCGGCCGCTGGTCTTCCGCAAGCACACTGACCGCAAAACGCTGCGTCTGCGAAAACACCGGATGGCTCGACGCGGTCCTGGCGATGCACACGAGGATCAAGGCAGGATCGAGCGACACCGACGTGAACGAATTCGCGGTAAAACCGCGCGGCGTGCCGTCCGGCTGGATTGTCGTCACCACCGTCACGCCGGTGACGAACGCGCCCAACGCGCGGCGAAACTGGATGATGTCAAAAGAAGAATCGGTCATGGCGCTGCTCCTCAGGACTGACGGCTCACATCGCGAATAAAGTGCAGAAGCCGCTGATTCACAATCGACGGCGCCGTGACGTTCATCATGTGCCGTTCGTTGGCAATAATCTCGGCGCGGCCGAGCGGCGCTGCGGCCGCCATTGACTCCGACATCGCCGGACTCGAATTCGGATCGCATTCGCCGGTCATGAACAGCGCCGGCATCGCGAGTTGCGGCAAGCGGCCCAGATGCGCCTGGTCCGAACTCGCAAAAAGCCGGTACGCGCGCGCATAGCCTTCGAGATCGACGCTCTCCAGCAACGAGCGCACGAGCTCCGCGACGTTCGCCAGATGACCCGGCACCGGGTCGTCGAACCAGCGTGCGATCGTGGCATTGATGCTCGGCTGGTCGAGCCCGCCGTTCAGCGACGCCGCGCGCTGCATGACGGCGGCCCGTTGCGACGGCGTGCGGTCGTACACCGCATTGAGCGCGGTGACGCTCGTCACCCTCGGCGGGTAGCGCAACGCGAATTCGAGCGCGATCAGCGAACCCATTGAATGACCGACGACATGCGCCGTCCGAATGCCGAGGTGATCCAGCAGCGCCAGCAACTGCGCCGCGTATTCGTCCAGTTGCGGCGACGCGGCCGGCAGCCGGCTCGCGCCGTGTCCTAGCATGTCGTAGCTAACGACGCGAAAGTGCGCTCTCAACGCTGCGACCTGCGGCTCCCACACGCAGCGATTCATCCCCACGCCATGGATCAGCACGAGGACATCACCCTCGCCGGCCACGCTGTAGGCCGTGCCGTCAAACACGCCTTTCATCGACGCATTTGCGATGTCGGTTTCACGCTTCATTGGAGCCCAGCTCCTTCAGATCCTGATAGCGGTCGCCGATCCGGTGGTGCGGCCGCCCGCCAATCGACGCACCGAGCGCAATCACGAGTTCGTCCGGCGCAGGCGCGTCGATGATCGAAAACTGAATGGTCAGGTAGTGCGAGCGCATGCCTTCGTCGCCCTTGTGCATCAACGGGATCGTGACCGGGCAGTTCGGGCCGCCACGCAGGTTCGTAAAGCTCAGATAACTTTTAGCGCCGACCGCTTCGCGAAACTTGTTGCCAAAGCGCAGCGTATGAATCAGCGCCGACGCGTGTTCGACTTCACCTGACGTCCCAACGATCGCCGCCTTGCCGTAACCCTCCACCGCATCGCCGGAACCGGCGATGCGCAGAATCTCGGCCGTCAGCACTTCACCGAGTTGCGGCGCGAGCGAGTGAATCTCCGGCCTCAGGTCCTCGACGAAGCCGCGCCCGGCCCATGGATTGCGCAGCACCGCCGCAGCCGCGAACAGTTTCAACGGCCGGGCAGCAGCTTTGCCGCCTTCGATGAACGTGTCTTCCACATAGGTGATCAGTTTGCGAATCTCGAGCTTCATCAGACTTCCTCCGGAGACAGATGCGCCTTGGCTCAGTGCGCGGCGCGCTGGGAGTATTATGGTATTCCATATTAGCGTATGCAAGATTTTTCATCCCGACGACGGGTTTACGAGACTCCCTTCAGTGCACGGACGAAAAAAAACCGTCGCGCGCGACGGTTTTTCTGGCGAACGATACGAAGTGTTCAGGCGCTTTCGCTTTGATCCGCGACACGCTCGGCGAGCGTGGCCATGGCGATGGCTGCCGTGCGCCGCACATGCTCGAGCGACGCGGCAGCAGCCGCAGCGCCGTCCTTCTTTGCAATCGCGCTCAACAACTTGTTCATTTCGCGATTCGAATCCACGCCGCGCCCCGGCGACGAGATCGTCACCGAACGTAACTGGTTGATGCGGCCGTTCAGCGATTTGACCACCTGATGCATCATCAGCTTGTGGCCGCCCGCGAACATCGCTTCGTAAAAGCGTTCGGTGTAAGCCAACACCCGGCGAAAGTCGGACTTGTCGAAAGCGTCTTCGATTTCCTTGCGGATTTCGCGCAACTGCTTCACGAGCGCGGGCGTTGCAAGCTCGGCGCAAGCCCGGGCCGCCTCCGACTCGAGCAACGCCCGAATCTCGTAGATTTCCTGCACCTGTTCCGGATCGAGCCGCGCGACGATGGGGCCGGAATGCGCGACCGTCTCCACCAGCCCTTCCGTTTCCAGATGGCGCAGCACTTCGCGCACCACGGTGCGGCTCACGCCAAGCTGATCGCACAATGTTCGCTCGATCAACCGGTCGCCTGGACGATAGAAGCCCTGCGAAATGGCCTCGCGCAGCTTCTCGAGCGTGAGTTCGCGAAGGGTCGGCGCACTACGGTCAACGCGCATCTGTTCGATCATGGCGAGCTTCCCAAGCGAGATGCTGGGTCAGTTGGTTTTTGGAATACCATAGTATCGCACAGTCGTCGGCTACGGACCGCGATGCCGCGCGTCATGCGGGAAACACCTGCGCATGGGCGCGGTCCCAGTCGAGCCAGGCTTGCGCGCCCACCGCGAGCCCCGCCTCATGGGCGCCCACCGCTGTGCGCACCGCGATCTCCTGCTGCCAGGGCGTCGCCACCGAATAGTGCATGGTGTCGCCCAGATACGTGATGTCACGCACGACGACCGGCAAGCCATCGTTCGCCATGTGCGGCGCCTGCACGCGGATACGGATCTGTTCGGGCCGCAGCATCAGCGCGCCGCCGTCGCCCGCGTTAAGCGCATGGTCGCAGCCCGCGATCGGCACCGGCCTGCCGTTGGGAAACACCGCATGCGAGTCCGCATGGCCGCCGGCCAACGTGACCGGCAGGAAGTTGGAATTGCCGATGAAGCTTGCCACGAAGCGCGACGCCGGCTTTCGGTAAAGATCCTCACCCGTGCCGACCTGCTCGATGCGCCCTTTGTTGAACACCGCGATCCGGTCGGACAGGCGCAATGCCTCTTCCTGATCATGCGTCACGTACAGGATCGTGACACCGGTTTGCTGATGAATGCGCCGCAGTTCGGTCTGCAGTTCTTCACGCAGCTTCTTGTCAAGCGCGGACAGCGGCTCGTCCATCAGCAGCACTGGCGGATCGTAGGCCAGCGCACGCGCAATCGCGACACGCTGTTGCATGCCGCCCGACAACTGCCCGGGCATCCGGTCACGGCAATCGGCCAGATGCACGAGCTTGAGCATTTCATCGACTTTCGCGCGCACTTTCGCCTCCGCCCAGCGTCGCACGCGCAACGGAAACGCGACGTTCTCGCCGACCGTCAGATGCGGAAACAGCGTGTAGCGCTGAAACACCATGCCGATGTTACGGCGGTTCGGCGCGACCGACAGCAGCGGCTTGCCGTCGAGCAACACGCGGCCGTCGGTCGGCGACTGGAAGCCCGCAACGATGTACAGCGTGGTGCTCTTGCCCGAGCCAGACGGCCCGAGGAAAGTCATGAACTCGCCCTTCTCGATGTCGAGCGACACCTGATCAATGGCGACGACCTGATCGTAGGTCTTGCGAAGACGCTGAATCTGCAAAAACGGCGCGCTCACGATTTACCTCTCTTCAATACAAGGCTCAGCAACATCAGGACGACGGTCAGTCCGACGAGCAACGACGACGCGGCGGCGATCACCGGGGTCAGATCCTGCCGCAGCGTGCTCCAGATGCGCACCGGCAACGTCTGCAGCGTCGGGCTGGCCATAAAGATCGACACGACGACCTCGTCCCACGACGCAAGAAACGAGAAGATCGCCGCCGCAAACAGGCCGAGCCGGATACCCGGCAGCGTGACGCGCCATTTCACTTCAAGCGGCCCGGCGCCGCAGATCAGCGCGGCATCCTCGAGCGACGTGTCGAAACTTTCCAGCGAGTTGCTGATCGCGATGATCGAAAACGGCAACGCGATGATCAGATGGCCGATCACGAAACCGACCAGCGTGCCGGTCAAGCCGATACGCAGGAAGAAGCCATACAGCGCAACGGCGAGCACGACGACGGGCAGCACCATCGGCGTCAGAAAGAACGCCTTGAGCAAGGCACGTCCACGAAAATTGCCGCGTGTCAGCGCCAGCGACGCGAGCAGCCCCAGCACTACCGACAGCACCATCACGACGAGCCCCAGCTCGACGCTCGTCAGCAGCGAGTCGAGCCAGCCCGGATCGGCAAACAGCATGCCGTACCACTGCAGCGTCCAGCCGGGTGGAGGAAACATTAGCCATTGCGAATTACCGAACGAGAGCGCGACGATGAACAGCACCGGCAGCAGCAGGAACAGCGACACCGCTCCGCCGACGCTCAGCAGCAGCCAGCGCAACGGGCCAAGACGATCGAAATCGAGCAGCATGTCAGTGAACTCCTGTGGCGCTCACGGCGCGGCTCGAGAAGCGAAGCTGCACCGCGTACAACGACAACGTGACGAGCAGCAGCACGAACGCGGCCGCCCCCGCCAGCCCCCAATTCAGCAACTGCTGGACAAGTTGGGCGATCAGTTCGGCAAGCATCATGTATTCCGGGCCACCCAACAGCGCGGGTGTGACGAAGTAGCCGAGCGCCATCACGAACACCATCAGCGCGCCGCTCGCAATGCCTGGCATCGCGAGCGGCACCAGCACCCGCCAGAATGCCTGCCAGCGGGTCGCGCCGCAGATTGCGGCGGCGCGCAGCGTGGTCGGATCGATCGCGCGCAAGGTGGCATGCAACGGCATCACGAGAAACGGCAACATGATGTAGGTCATGCCGATTGTCACACCGGTGAGGTTATTCACGAGCGTAAACGGCTCATGGATCACGCCAAGCCACATCAGCAAACGGTTGATCGGGCCAGTCTGTTGCAGCAGCACCATCCATGCGAAAGTGCGCGCAAGCAGATTGGTCCACATTGACAGCAGCAGGATCGCGAACATCAGCTTGCCGATCCAACGCGGCGCGATCGCGAGCAGCCACGCGGTCGGAAAACCGATCACAACCGTCACGAAGGTCACCACCGAAGCGACGAAAAACGTATTGCCGAACACGCGCAGATAGGTGGTCGAGCCGAATAGCTGCGCGTAGTTCTGAATGCCGGGCGTCGGCTCCAGCACGCTGCGCAGCAGCAGCGAAAGAACCGGCAACACGAAGAACACAACCAGCAGGAACAGCGCCGGCGCGATCAGCCGGATTTTCCTGAGGCCGACTGTCATCTTCGGCGCCACGACCGGCGGTTCCGCGATAGTACTGACGGCATTCGACATGATGACTCCTTCGCTGGGTTCGTCCGGCCGCGCTTTACTTCGACTGCCACGCGTACCAGCGCTTCGCGATTTCATCGCGGTGATCGGCCCAGTACTTCATGTCGAGATTGATCTGCGTCGTCTTGTACTGATCCGGCTGGGTCTTCGCGACATCCGGCGGCAGAAGCGCGGCGGATTTCAGATTGACGGGCGCATAACCGGTTTCCGCCGCGAAATTCGCCTGGGCCTGTGCACCCGTCGCGCTGGCAAGGAGCTTCATGGCCTCGGCTTTATGTTTCGTGCCCTTCGGCACGACCAGCATGTCCGCTGCGGTCAGGTTCTGATTCCACGATATGCCCACGTCCACACCGGTCTGCTGCAATGCATGCAGCCGGCCGTTCCAGAACACGCCGATCGGCGCTTCGCCGGATGCCATCAATTGCTGCGACTGAGCGCCGCCGCTCCACCAGACGATCTGGCTCTTGATCGTGTCGAGCTTTTTGAAAGCGCGATCGAGATCGAGCGGATAGAGTTTGTCAGGCGCGACGCCGTCGGCGAGCAAAGCGACTTCGAGCACGCCGGGCGCAGACCACTTGTAGAACGTGCGCTTGCCGGGAAAGCGCTTCGTGTCGAACAGATCGGTATAGTTCGCCGGCGCGCCGCTCTTGTACGCCGCCTTGTTGTAGCCAAGCACGAACGAATAGTAAAAGCTGCCCACAGCGCCCGCCGACATGAAGCGCGGGTCCAGTTGCGCCTTGTCTACCACCGAATAGTCGATCGGTTCGACGAGGCCGTCACGCAGCGCCGCATACGCAAAATCACCTTCGACGTCGACCACGTCCCACTGCACGTTGCCGCTGTCGACCATGGCCTTGAGCTTGCCATAATCGGTCGGGCCGTCCATCAGGACCTGAATGCCCGATGCCTGCGTGAATGGTTGCGTCCAGTCCTTCTGCTGAGCCGACTGCGTCGTCCCGCCCCAACTGGCGAATACGATCGGCGCGGGGGCCGCTGACACCGGCGCATGGATCAACACGGCCGCTGTGGCGGCCACGGCGGCAACCACAGTGACGGCCACTGCGCGCGCCCGCGCGGGCATACGTAGCGCTTGCTTCATGACGACTGCTCCTTGAAAGGATACGGCTGGCTTCGAGAGGACGGTTTGCGAATACGGTGCTTACTTCAGCGGCGAAAACGCGGCGGGCTTCATGATCTTGCTTTCCATCGTTTCCATCAGCGCCTGAATCTTCGGAATGAAAGCCTGCCATGCGGGATCTTCCGCAAGCCGTTGACGGCGCGCTTCGCGCTCGTCGAGACTCGGATATGCCCACATGTGGACAATCTGGTTCAGCGGCCCGATCTCCGAGAAGAAGTAGCCGACGAGTTCACCGAGATAGCGCTTCTGCAGTTCGATGCCTTCTTCCTCGACCAGCTTCAGATACGCGGGCACCGCGCCTGTTTTGATCTTGTACGTGCGGATTTCGTAGTACATGTCAGCCTCTTTAGCGCATGACGAACGGGTCGGCGATCGGGTCGTCCGACGTACGGATCCAGACGGATTTGGTACGTGTGTAGTCGAGCACCGCATCGAGGCCGCCCTCGCGCCCGAGGCCGCTCAAGCCATATCCGCCGAACGGCACGATGGGCGACACGGCGCGATAGGTATTGACCCACACGATGCCTGCACGCAATTGCCGGATGAGCCGATGCGCGCGCGTCAGATCGCGCGTGAACACGCCCGACGCAAGGCCATACTTCGTATCGTTGGCGAGCGCGAGCGCTTCGGCTTCAGTGTCGAAAGTCATGACGCTCAGCACCGGACCAAACAGCTCCTGCGCGACGCTTGGAACGGTGGATGACGGGCAATCGACGATGGTCGGTTCGAAGAAGAAACCCTCGCCGTGTCCTTCTGGACGGCCGCCCCCCGTCAGCAGCGTGGCGCCCGCTTCGAGACTGGCAGCGAGCACGGCTTCGATGTGATCGCGTTGCTTGCGCGTCGCGAGCGGCCCCATTTCGGTACCCACATCCTGCGGATCGCCGATCCTGATCGCGCGCGCCTTTTCGATGAGCCGCGCGAGCAGCCGGTCACGGATGCCGCGCTGCACCAACAGGCGCGAACCCGCCACGCAACTTTGCCCGCTCGCGGCGAAGATGCCTGCGATCACCGCGTTGCTGACGCTGTCTACATCCGCGTCGTCGAAAACGAGCACCGGCGATTTGCCGCCCAGTTCCAGCGACGTTGCCGCGAGGTTCCCGGCGGAGTTATGCACAATCTGACGCGCGGTGTCTGGGCCGCCCGTGAACGCGATCTTCGACACGAGCGGGTGACTCGTCAGCGCGCGGCCGCAGTCCACGCCGAAACCGGTCAGGATATTAACGACGCCCCGCGGAAAGCCCGCCTCATGCACGAGTCTGGCGAATGCGAGCAGCGGTGCAGGGCCTTCCTCAGACGCCTTCAGGACGATCGTGCAACCGGCGGCGAGCGCCGGTCCGATCTTCACGGCCGAGAGAAACAGCTGCGAATTCCACGGCACGATACCGGCGACCACACCCACCGGCTCGCGTCGCAGGAAAACGTCCATATCGGGTTTGTCGACGGACAGGCAGGCGCCCTGGATCTTGTCGGCGACGCCCGCGTAATAGCGGTAGTACTCGGCGACGTAGCCGATCTGGCTGCGCGTCTCGCGAATGATCTTGCCCGTGTCCGCCGTTTCGAGTTGCGCGAGCTCCAGCGCGTTCGCCGCAACGAGGTCCGCGAGCCCGTATAGCAACTTGCCGCGCTGACTGGCCGTCAGACCCGCCCACTCTGGCGCGAACAACGCGCGGTCCGCAGCGTTCACCGCGCGGTCCACGTCCGCCGCGCTGGCTGCGGGCATCGTCGCCCATGCGGCGCCGGTCGCGGGATTCACGCTGTCAAAGGTGTCGGCCGCCTCGCTGAACTCACCGTCGATGTAATGCTGGAACGACTTCAACATAACTTCTGCTCCTGAGTGCAGAACGTCGATTCGAGGACGACCGGCAATCAGCCGTGCGCGGCGAAGGCAGGCATCACATCGGAGATGAAGCGTTCAAGCGAGCGGCGCTTGCGCTCGAAGCTCATGTTGCTGTCGACCCAGAAACTGTATTGATCGAAACCGAGTTCCTCATACTGTTTGAGACGGTCGATCACGGTACCCGGTTGGCCTATCACGAGATTCTTGCGAATCTGCTCCGGCGCGTATTGCGGAAACGACGCGATGTCGGCGTCGGTCAACGGCTCGATGAAGCCCTGCGTCACCGGACGCTCGTTCTTGAACCACTTGCTGAAGTAGCAGTAGAAGCGCGACAGGTCTTCGACGGCCGTGTCGACTTCGGCGGCATCCGCGCCGACGAAGGTGTGCATTAGCATCATGATCTGCGGCCGCGGAACATTGGGGTTAGCCTTGCAAGCTGCGTTAAAGCGCTCCATCAGACTGACGACTTCGCCGTCGCCCGCGGCGAGCGAGGTCACCTGCACATTGCAGCCGTTGCGTACCGCAAATTCATGCGAGTTCGGATCCCGTGCGGCCAGCCACATCGGCGGATGGGGCTGCTGGACAGGACGCGGTACCGGCGTGGTGGACGGCCACGACCAGAACTCGCCCTGATGCGCGTAATCGCCCTTGAACAACTGGCGCAACGCAGGAACCAGTTCACGCATTCTGGCGCCGGCGCCGAAAGCATCGAGTCCGGGCAACAGACGTTCGTATTCGAACGAGTAGGCGCCACGCGCAATGCCCAGGTCGAGCCGCCCGTTGCTCGCGACGTCCACCATGCCGGCCTCGCCCGCGAGGCGAATCGGATGCCAGAACGGCGCGATCACCGTGCCCGTGCCGAGGCGAATCCGCTCGGTGCGTGCGGCCAGATACGAAAGGTTGATGAAGGGATTGGGCGCGATCGTGAATTCCATCGCGTGATGCTCGCCGATCCAGGCGGTTTCAAAACCGCCCTTTTCCGCGATCCGAACGAGTTCGGTCAGCTCGTCGAAGAGTTGCCGGTGGGGCGTGGCAGCGTCGTAACGCTCCATATGAGCAAACAGCGAGAATTTCATGATCGACCTGTATGCAGAAAGCTGGGAGTCGGTCCTGCCGCGACCGGCGCTCGTTGAAGGACGCCGTCGCTCCGTGTCGACCGCTGGGACGCCGCGGTTGGTATTACGGTATTCCACCAGAGCGCTCAGATCAAGCGTTTCAATATTATGGAATACCATAATATATCGCGCTGCCGCCGGCGGAGCGCCCAAAGCGATGGTGTAGGCGTGGTTGGCCAGGAACAGGACTCGCCGAACCTGCTGCGGCGATCGGCACAGGTCACGTTCATGCAGGGTACGGCGCCGATTTCGTCCGCGGGAATCAGGGACTGGCGTCCGTCATCTCACGTGCGCTCAGACGCACCCAAGCGCCGCACCCATCAGGCCTACCGCGGGGGCTGTTGCCTTGGCAAAAATCCGCCGCGTGGGGTAAGCAGCTTCTCGCGTGCGTTGGAACACGGTGAATGCGCGCAAGCGTTACTCCGATCGCCGATATCTTTTCGGAAATGCGTGACGACCCTGGCATCATTCATACCGAGGCCTTAGGCTCCCCACGGTGAAAATCAATGGCTTGGCAAAAGCAAATGAAAGTCGTCAGTGCATCCGCTACCGCTTCGCGAGAGTCAACTGACGCAGGTCTATGTTGAAGCATCCGTAGAGGTCCGCACGAGCACCGTAATTGGTGAGCCGAAACGGCGGACAATCACGAATTGCGGGGCCTGGATAACGCACTGACTCTGACGTCAATGATCGCGCCGCCGGTTCCTGGTAGGTGTCGCTATCTCCCGGCGGCGCGCATCAGACAAATTACTCAGTCCATATTATTCGGCCAAATCGCTCAAGCGACGTGATGGACCCAGCCGAACGGATCGGCGATCCTGCCACGCTGTATGCCGGTGAGCCTGGTGCGAATCTGTTGCGTGACGGGGCCTTCGCCACCGTCGCCGATCCTGAACTCGCCGCCGGCATGACGGACCTCGCCGATCGCCGTGACGACCGCCGCGGTGCCACAGGCAAATGTTTCCTTAACGCGGCCGCTGGCGACGTCCGCTTGCCATGCTTCGAACGAGTACGGCGACTGGTCGACAGCGATACCTTCACGCGTGGCCAATTCGATGATCGAGGCGCGCGTGATGCCCGGCAGGATCGTGCCCGACAGGGGCGGGGTGCGCAGCGAACCATCGTCCAGCACGAAGAACACGTTCATGCCGCCCAGTTCCTCGATCCACTTGTGTTGCGCGGCGTCGAGGAACACGACCTGGTCGCAGCCCTTGCTGGACGCTTCGGTCTGCGCAATCAGGCTGGCAGCGTAGTTGCCGCCGCATTTCGCGACGCCGGTACCGCCCGAAGCGGCGCGCGTGTATTTGTCCGACACCCAAACGGTGACGGCCGACTTGCCGGGCTTGAAGTAGGGACCAACCGCACAGGCGATCACGCAGAAGATGTACTCGTGCGCAGCGCGTACGCCCAAAAAACTCTCCGAAGCGAACATGAACGGGCGGATGTAAAGGCTGGCACCTTCGGCGGCCGGAATCCATGCGCGGTCGATATCAACCAGCTTTTCGACCGCTTCAACGAACGCGGTTTCAGGCAGTTGCGGCATCGACATGCGTTCGGCCGATTCACGGAAACGCCTGGCGTTGGCTTGCGGCCGGAATAGCAATATCTTGCCGTCCTCGCCGTGATACGCCTTCATGCCTTCGAAAATCTCCTGCGCATAGTGCAGCACCGCGCAGGCTGGGTCGATCTCGAACGGACGGCGGGCTTCGACCTTGGCGTCATGCCAGCCCGTACCCTCGGTCCAGCGGATCGTGACCATGTGATCGGAGAAGACGCGCCCGAACACCGGGTTGACTAGCTTGGCGGCAATCTGGTCAGCGGGGGTAGAGTTGGCGTGCGGCTCAATGACAAACCGCAGTTGATTCTCAGTGCTCATGTCTCAGTACCTCCAAAAAAATGCGTGTCCTGAATTCTGCCATCGTAAACGGCATTGGTGCCATTGGCCACGTATCCGGTCTTCTACGTCTTCCAGCCTATACGACAGCGGCCACAATGGTGATTTCTACCAGCAGTTCCTCAGAAGCAAGATGTGCCTGCACAGTCGTACGCGGGGGCATCTCCGGCGGGAAGCCATGATTCCCACACCTCATTCAGCGTGACGCACGATCTTGCTCATGCGCGCGGTTACGTCAATGCGTTCAGTTTGAGTCGTCATTCCGAGGCATCCTCATCAGTATTTGCTTCGCCTAAACCAATATGCAATCCGCCAAGCGAGTGCAGAGGGATTGGTTTGATTGGCGCACGCGCGCGATACGCTCCAATTTGCTGCGGCGTCTCGTGCCGTGATTCGGCCAATATTTGCGTGACGGTAATCCCACACAGACGACCTTGGCAGGGTCCCATACCGCACCGGCTGAAGAACTTGGTCTGGTTCGGCCCGGTGCAGCCGAGGCGTGCCATTTCGCGCACTCGTCCTGCCGCGCGACGGGCGTAAGCTGGATGCTCGGAATCGGCCGTATCGGCGGTATCGTCGGTGCGTCCATCGGCGGAATTCTGTTGACGATGGGCTGGGACTTCCAGCTCATCTTCAATAGCCTCGCGGTACCGGCCGCGCTGGCCGCTGTGGCCATTGGCGCGATGGGTATCCAGGCGGGGAAGCTTTCGGCGCGTGGAAATCGCGAGGCGAGCGTCGATGCCGGGCCGGATCAATCTGCTCGCAGGCAGACCTGAAACCGGAGCAGCGAATCAGGACGGAACGGCAGCCGTTTCGTCGCGCAACTCCATCTCGATCTCCCGCGCACCGGTCGAGACCAGTGCGGCGAGGCGAGCAATCGTTTTCTCGTCTGTCTGCCCGGTCACGACATAGCTGATGCTTCCGACGCCCGTCCTGTCAGCCGACAGAATGGCCGCCGCGATCCCGACCAAACCGGTATCGACCTCTCCTCGTGTCACGACACTACCGGCTTTGCGCCATTCGCCCAGCACAGACCGAAAGGCGGGAAGTGTCTTGCCCAACCCCGCCTTCGCGATCGCTTTGGTGTGCTTCTCAAAGAGCGCCTTCACACGCCTCGGCGGCAGATACGCGAGCAGCATCTTCGACGTCGCGCCATAGAACAGCGGCATAGGCCGTCCCCGTTCGTAGCTGACTGCCGGCGAACTGCCCGGCGCATGCACGCGGTGAATGCACAGGACGCTTTCACCGACTGCACGGCACAGCAACACGACCGAGCCGGGCGGCGCGTAGGCAGACAGATCATTCATGACCGGGCGCGCGGCGATCAGCAGCGGGTCGGTCAACTGCAACTGCCGGTCGAGCTGTGTGATCGCCGGCCCCAGGCCGTAGCGACCAGGACGGGTCGTGGCGATCAACCCTGCTTCGTCGAGCGCAGACAGATAACGATAGGCCGTGGCAATTCCAACGTCCAAAGCTGCGGCAACGTCTTCCGCGGTCCATTCCGGATGCTCGACCGTGAAGAGTTTCAGGACGGAAAGAGAACGGTCAGATGCGGCCATGGCAAGTATTTATTGGCAGGAAAATGGTTAAATTTTCTCACCTTTAGATAATTTTGTGCAATCCATGTAAACACCGCGCCCCACGCCGATCAAAGATCTGATCGATGTGGGACCAAGGCGGGAAGTCGCCGTCCGTGCGGACGGCTGGATTGCGGCCGATGCGGCCGTATTGAAGAATGCATATTGACCGGACAATCACGGCAGCCGCGATGTAAGCGTCTCGAGTCGTCTGAACTTGCGTCAGACTTCCGTCTTGCGCCGCGCCGCCTGCTCGGCCCACAGGTCCCAGCAGCGGCTGGTCTGGGTCGCGTTGGCCCGGGTAGCAGCACCGGATTCCGCAGCGCTCAGATAGTCGACTTCCGTACCGAGCGCAATCGCCTGAGCCTGGATCCGCGCGTTGACCTCCGTGTAGACAGCCCGATACACGGACTCGCGCAGGTTGCAACCGACCACGACCGAACCGTGACCGCGAAGCAGAGACACACAGGCGCCACCAAGCGCCTGGGCCAGATAGCGGCCTTTCTCCGCATCGCGGATCAACAGGTCGGTTTCATCGCCGAAACCCTCACGGATCTCGAAGCGCGTAGCGCCATGCAGGAACGAGGCCATGTGAAATACAGGCTTCAGGCTCACCCGGGATATACCGAACGGAATGACGGATGCCGAGTGACTATGCACCACCGAAACGACGTCGGGCCGTGCCCGATAGATTTCGGCATGGATGAACCGTTCCAGATACACGCCTCGTCCATTCGCATCGACCGGTTCACCATTTTCGTCATGCTCGATGATGTCCTCGGCACGTACCCGCGATGGCGCCATGGAGCGCGAAAGCAGGAAATGCCCCGGCTTGCCGGGATGCCGTACGCTGACGTGCCCAAACGCGTCAACAACATGCTCGTTGAACAGAATATGGTTCGCAACGACCAGCTCGGCAATGACCTGTTCTAGGTTCGAATCCATGCGCGTCCCCACGAATTCAGCGTACGTTCGCCATGCGGCCAGACACCCGGCGCATCGTCAATACTGACGTGTGCCAGTTCCGCCGAGAATTCCAACCGGTTGCCATCCGGGTCCGTGACCATGAAGAAGAGGTTGTTGCCCGGTCCATGGCGGCCCGGCCCGAAGAAAATCGGCACTTCCGCCTTCGCGAACAGGTCGCCCCAATCGCGTATGTCATTCCATTCGCTCGTCTCGTAGCAGTGATGATCCCAGACATTCTGGCTGCCCTGAAAGAACGCGAGCGTGTGGTGTTCGTCGTCAGAACGCATGAAGACCACCATCGGTTTGCCGCTGTCGTCGACCACCTCGTCCGAGATCGCAAAGCCGATGACTTCCGTATAGAAGGCAATCACACGTTCCAGTTCCGTCGTCTGGAATACGGTATGTTGCAGGCGCCCCGGCATACCATTTCGCTGCGGCCCGTCAGCCGCCAGCCCAAAAGAAACCAGCCGGCCCTGGGGATCACGAACCATGAACGCCCCGGACTGATACAGCACGCTATCGGTAGGCAAGCATTGAACGTCGCTCATGGTCAATCGTTGACGCAGTCTGTCGAGTTCCTGCGTGGAGTTGAGCACGAAACCCGAATGAGGCAAACGCCCGCTGCGGAAATCGCTGATTTCCACCGCGCGCGACGGCCCCGTTAACACGATCCGGTCGTCCAGCGACTCGACATCCTCGAGGCCAAGCCGGGCGCGATAGAAAGCAGCGAGCTGTTCCGGATCATCCGACACGATATGCAGATGATGCAGTCGTGCAGGCGTGGCCTGCTGAAGCGTAGTTACCATGATATTCCCCTCAGACATGCGATGACGCAGCAGCGGACTCAGTCACCGTTGCGACATCCGCCACACGCTCGTCAAAGCGATCGATACCGAGTCGTGCTGCATAGACAGCGGCGAACCGTGACTGCTCCTCCACCTTGAAAGACCCGGCAACATAGCGATCAGGGCGTAACAGCAGCACACGTCCTTCGTGGTGTGCGAGCGGCGTTTCAAACACGCCGCTAACGTCAACAACAAATCTGTGCGAGGCGTCACTTCGAAGCGTCGGAAAGGGCGAGCCGGCAGGCAAGACATGTACCCTTGTACAACGTAACGTTCTCCACAGCGGATGATCGAGCGCAGCCAGCCCGCTGCCATTAGCCGGACCATACTGGATGAGTGCGAACCTCTGACCAGCCAGATCATCAAGCAGGCATGTCCTGCCATCGGCGGTCCGAACCAGGGGTTGCGGCAGCATGCGCCCGCGATAACTCTGTTTGCCGAGATCGTCCTCCGGTCCCAGCAACCCCTCCTTGAAGCGCGGCTTGGGCTTGAACTTCATCTGCAGGAAATAGTCGCGCAGCGGCGGGATATAACCGGCGAAGGTAAAGAACGACTGCCAGAGGAACGCGCTCAGACGCGATGACGGCGCCATCACCGTCCCAAGATTGAGCGCAAGGCGGATCAACGCCCATGCATGCTCGCGGCGCTCCATCTCGTAGGTGTTGAGCACCTGGGCAGGCAAGCGCCCCTCCAGCACAGCGGCGATCTTCCAGCCGAGGTTGAACGCGTCTCGCACGCCGCTGTTCATCCCCTGCCCGGCATAGGGTGGAGTCAGGTGAGCGGCGTCACCGGCGAGAAATACCCTCCCCTCCTGCCAGCGTTCAGCAACCCGCGCGTGGAACGTATAGACCACCTTGCGAATGATGTTCGTCTCCCGGTCGCCCCGGAACGGCATGAGCAGTTTCCGGATCGCTGCGGGTTCCATGATCGCGTCGGCGGACTCATGGGGATGAACCAGAATCTCGAACCGCCGCGTGCGGTGTGGTCCCGGCACGTCGACGACAGCCCGCTTCGCGTCGCAGTAGACCCGCATCTGCGAGAACGTATCGTCGTCGTCCTCCGTATCGATGACAAGCCATCGCGACTTGAACGTCGAGCCGACCATCTTGATACCGAGCATTTCGCGCACCGGACTGCGGCCGCCATCACAGGCAATGAGGTACTGTGCGCGAATTTCCATCTGCGCGCCGTCGTGAGCCGTGACCTGGGCGACCACCCCCTCGTCGTCCTGCGTGAAGGACTCGAGCGTATGACCGAACAGCACCTGGCCGCATTCGAACCGGTTCAACCCCTCGCGCACCGTTGCTTCGAACAGAGGCTGTCGGAACGCGTTCCGGCGCGGGAAGCCATATTCGCTGGCAGTCGGAATCACTTTGCCAAAGCACCGCCCACCGTAACGCGTAAAGTAATGAACGCCGTAACCAGGAACGACGTCTTTCATCACGGGCTCCGCAAGCCCGATTGCCTGCATGGTTCGTAGCGACTCGTCGTCGATCGATACAGCACGCGGCTCTGCGATTGTGGATGGCTTGCGGTCCACGAGCGTGAACTGCACGCCTGCGCTCCCGAGCACATTCGAGAGCGCCAGCCCGGTCGGACCGCCTCCGACTACGAGTACGTCGGCATGAATAATCTTCAATTCCTGACTCCATCAGCATCAGCTACCGGCGACGCCACCAGGGACGCGCACCAGCCGCCCACCGTAAGGCGGGCGCCTCCTGGACATTTATTCCTAGCGGGCCTCGTCGACCACCACATTGCGCAGCGTGCCGATGCGGGAGATCTCGACCTCAACCACATCGCCAGCCTTCATCCACAAGGGAGGTGAGCGGAAGGCACCGACGCCGCCTGTGGTTCCGGTGATGATCACGTCACCCGGGCGCAGTTCGGTGAACGTGGAGCAGTATTCGATCAATTGACCCACGCCGAAGATCAGGTCGTCGGTTTTCGCTTCCTGGACCGCTACGCCGTTCAGGCGTGTGATCAACGTCAGTTTCGACGGATCGCCGACCTCATCGGGCGTGACCAGCCACGGTCCAAATCCGCCGGTTGACGGAAAATTCTTGCCCGGAATGAACTGGATCGTATGCTTCTGCCAGTCCCGCACGCTGCCGTCGTTGTAGCAGGAATATCCGGCGACGTATTGCGCGGCATCCTCCCGACGCACGTGACGCGCGGTCTTGCCGATCACGATTGCCAATTCGCCTTCAAAGTCCAGTTTTTCAGACGCACCGGGCCGAACAATCGGGCCGCCGTGTGCGGTCTGCGAATCAGCCCAGCGGGTGAAGATCATCGGAAACGTGGGAATCTCCCGCCCCGTCTCCTTCACGTGCGACAGGTAGTTGATGCCGACGCACAGAATCTTCTCCGGGTCCGGCACAACGGGTAACAGCCTCACGTCCGTCAGCGCGATGCGCTCCTTCGCGCCGGCGACCCATTGCGCGATTGCCGGCAGACTCCCTTTCGCCAGCGCCGCCTTCAACGTCCCGCCAACTTCACCGGCGATGGGCGCCAGATCCACCAGGCTATCGCCATCCACCACGCCGAACGACGTGGCACCCCGATACTCGAAACTCACCAGCTTCATCTCATGTCCCTCCGGAATCGATGTCTGAATCATAACGTAATTGGAATTCACGTCAACAAATTTATCGTATTTCGATAATTACGCGTTAACGATAGTTATGTTTGTATCGGTATAGGGTCAATATTCACGCCATTGCGCGGATGCCAACACACCGGCGAACGACTGGATGACACAACAACATGAAGGAGACAGATAGATGAAAGCAGCATGGCTGGCGGCCGCACTCTTATGCACAAGCGCCACAACCGCGTATGCGCAAAGCTCGGTCACGCTATACGGTATCGTCGATTCGTATCTTGGCGTGACCCATGCCACCGGTAAGGGAACGGCAGTCAGTATTGACAGCGCCGGGTATCAGCAAAGTCGTCTGGGCCTGCGGATCGTGGAAGATATTGGTGCGGGCTACCACGTCAACGCGGTGCTCGAGAATGGCTTCTCGCTTTCGCAGGGTTCGGCTGCCGATCCCACACGCGCATTCAGCCGGCAAGCCTGGGTGGGTCTTTCCGGCCCGTTCGGCGAAGTGCGCGCGGGGCGGCAAAACTCACCGCAGTACATCATGCTGGCGCGACTCGATGCTTTCTACGGGGCAACCTACGGTTCGATCATCAACAACTCGTCAAGCCTCGGCATCCGCTACGACAACTCGCTCAGCTATATCTCCCCGAGTTTCTATGGATTCAAGGTGCAGGGACTCGTGTCGCTTGGCGGACAGGCGTCGCCGCACACCGGCAACAACGTCTATGTCGCGATGATCGATTATTCGCGCGGCCCCTGGTATTTCGGTCTGAACTACGCGGAACAGAAAAGCCAGAACGCGTCGTTCTCGGTCAAATCAACCTTCGCCGCCGCGAACTACGACTACGGCCAGGGCCGCATCTACCTGTCTTACTACCGTGGCGACAACCCCGGCGCCAATGCGCCGGCCAACGTGCGCGGCGTGTATGCCAGCATCTATTCGCTCTCGGGCGACTGGCGCATCACGCCTGCACTGGCAGTGGGCGCCGGTTGGGGATGGATTGATGTCAGCGGCGCAAACGCCCCACGGGCGTGGCAGGCAAGCGCAATCGGAACCTATGCGCTATCGAAGCGCACGCTCCTGTTCAGCACGCTCGCCTACGTCAGCAACAGTAACGGCGGCGTGTTTTCCCTTGGCGGCGCCGGGCCCATCACGCGCAATGTGCCGCTTGCCAGTGGCAGCGAGCTCGGCTTCCAGGCAGGTATCCGCCACACGTTCTAGGTTGGTCAATCCATCACGGATTAAATGCGAGGAAATTTCATGCGTATCGCTCACGTCACACTGGATGCCGCCGGCCGCGGCAAATCTGGACAATCAGACCGGCCACTCGCGAGCGGCGGCAGGTGCGAAGCGCTCGTGTGCGACGTCATCGACGCGCGCCCCATGTCGGCCCTGCAACGCTTTACCGTGGCCTTATGCATGCTGGTCGCAGTACTGGACGGGTTCGACACGCAGACCATCGGCTTCCTTGCTCCCGCCATCTCCGCCGACCTGCACATTCCGCTGCACCAGTTCGGACCGGTATTCACAGCGGGACTCGTCGGCCTGATGATCGGCGCGGTCGTATGCGGCACACTCGCCGACCGTTACGGCCGGAAAAAGATTCTGATCGCGTCCACACTTTCGTTCGGCGCATTTGCACTCCTCACCGCTTACGCGACGACACTGCCACAACTGCTGGTCGTCCGGTTCCTGACCGGTGTCGGCCTGGGCGGTGCCATGCCGAACATCGTCGCCATCGCGTCCGAGTTCTCGCCCCGCCGCCTCGCAAGAATCTCCGTGACACTGCTCTTTTGCGGCATGCCGGCCGGCGCGGTGTTAGGCGGGCTGGTCAGTGCGGCATTGTTGCCCCACTTCGGGTGGCATGCCGTGTTCTATGTGGGCGGAGGCCTGCCGCTGATCATCGCAGCGGCGCTGGCGGCATGGATGCCCGAGTCGGTGCGCTACCTCATCTGTCGCGGCGATGCGAACCTGCGCGTCAATGCAATCATGCGACGGATCGCTCCGGATCTTGACTCGAACGCCGTCGCCTTTGTCGACACCGTCCGCGGTCCAGGTGGCGCAACGATCCGGCAATTGTTCACGAACGGCCGCGCGCCCACCACAATCCTGTTGTGGATCCCCTATTTCCTCAACCTGATGGTTCTGTATTTCTCGATCAGTTGGCTTCCCGCCGTGCTTGTTTTGAACGGGCAGAATGTGTCGATCGGGATCGAGGCAATTACGGCATTCAGCGTCGGCGGCATCATCGGATCGATCGCGCAGGGCAAATTGATGAACCGGTTCGGCGTGACACCAGTGCTCTTTACGGAATTCATCCTGTACATGGCATTTGTTGCGATGCTGGTGCTGCTGCCCCTCGACAGCGCACTCATTCTGGCCTGCACGCTGGGCGCAGGCTGTGCCGTACAGGGCGCACAGGCGGGCCTCAATTCGCTCGCGGCGGAAATCTATCCTGTCTCGATGAGGGCGACGGGCGTCGGGTGTGCGCTGAGCGTCGGCCGTATCGGATCGATCCTCGGTCCGGTCGCCGGCACCCTGATGCTCACGCAGCACTGGAATGCCAGGCAGATCTTTCTGTCCGGACTCGTGCCGGGCGCCATCGCCGCACTCGCATTGCTGAGCGGCGCGCTGCTCCAGCAACGCACGCGAATTCCGGACGGGGAGCAAAGATAACGCGGCGCCGGCAGCAGCGGGACGAGCCGGAATCTTGAGCGCCGTGTCGGGCTCGCGCTGTTCAACCGCAATACCCGAGGCGTTAGCCTGACAGAGACAGGCGAGATTTTCTTCGAGCGAATAATGCCGGCAGTACGGGAGCTCGTGCTGGCTTCGGACGAGTTAGGCGCCATTGCTGAACTTCCTGCCGGATTGCTGCGCATCAACGTCGCGCGTGCCGGGCACATGATCGTCATGCAGCCTGTTTTGCGGCGTTTTCTCGATCGCTACCCGGAGATCCGCATCGACATCAGCGTCAATCATTCGCCGGCGGAGTAAAGGACCGGGATGAGCCCTTTTTCATGTCCTGTTCCGTCAAGAGCATGACGCCATCCGCCGCGTACCTCCACCGTCTGCTTCCAACGACTAAACTCAGCTTCGGTCTTTCGAGGGGGCGCTTCTCTCAAGCGAACCCCACCCCTCGAACTTTTAGCCTGCCGCTCCCTCGGGCGGCAGGCTCTTTTTCGTGGACCTCATCTATACCAGGCGGTATGAATGAGATTGGGGACTACTCGTGTGGAGGTTCGCGAAACACCGGAGATACTGTCGCTCAGGAAACGGGATGGTCAGGTCCGCACACGCTCTGCCTGGTCAACGATTGCGACTGCCGTCCACGGCCATAGACGAAGGATGATCAGTTCCTGCGGGAGAATCGCACGACGTTGTCGAGGGAAGTATGCAGCTACCGAACGTAGACAATTTCATCAAAGACCGGCAGCACGGCGTCACGTACAACATTTGCCCCTATCGCAAGCTTTCAGGCCAGGAGATGACGCGCGCGATGCAAGTCTTCATTCAGCAACAGGGCGAGCGTCAACCGAAACCAGGATCAGTCGTCAAGATCTTTTCCCTGGTGGGTCTTGGTGACGAGTAGTTGTCGTAAAGCTTCAGACGCCAATTGACGGACATCGGATAGGTCCACAATCACGCCATGCGGCCGACTGTGCCGCGAGCGGTGGAAATGCCGCGCCTGAGCCGTGTCGACGCCGCCATCTAATCGAACATTGACAGCAAATCGGCGATGTTCGTGTTAGGGAGTCGCTTGGCAAGCATGTCCCAAAAGATCACATCGCGCATCGCGCTGGCATCTTCGGCCGTCTTCCACTCGCGCGCACCGACGATAGAATCGGCCGTTTCGCGAGCTGCGGAGACAATTGTCTGAATGTCTTGTTTGTGCATGAACCCGTTAACGGT